>Ga0308019_10002583_pt1 | contig 10291 bp, 8 predicted proteins | sample Neamet284_FD_203135 | JGI IMG/M metagenome (GOLD analysis project Ga0308019, IMG submission 203135) | Marine microbial communities from water near the shore, Antarctic Ocean - #284 | ecosystem: Environmental > Aquatic > Marine > Unclassified | place: Southern Ocean | collected 2014-10-01
TGGAGAGTGGCATACCGATTGGTATGACACCAAAGCAACGAATGGGCGTTTTGAACGCAAAGCGCCCAGTTTTCGTAACTGGATTACAGCAGATGGAAGTGCAGGGCCTTCGGGAACTGGCGGCTTTAAGGCAGAACCTAATCGCTATCACCTGTATGTTTCATTGGCGTGTCCGTGGGCTCATCGCACCATGATCTACCGCCAGTTAAAAGGCCTAGACACAATGATTTCTATGTCGGTGGTGAATGCCTTTATGGGTGATGAGGGCTGGACCTTTGAACCAGGCGATGGGGTGATTGGCGACCCGATACACCAAGCCACTAGGATGCACCAAATTTATACGGCAGCCATGCCAGACTACACGGGTCGGGTGACGGTGCCAGTGATTTGGGATAAGCACACGCATACCATTGTGAGTAATGAGTCACCTGAAATCATCCGTATGTTCAATTCAGCCTTTGATGGTGTGGGCGCTATTGCTGGAGACTTCTGCCCACCAGAGCTCCTTGCAGAAATTGATGAATTGAATGAGTTTATCTACCCAAACATTAATAATGGGGTCTACCGGGCGGGATTTGCGACCACTGAGATAGCCTACAATGACGCCGTTGCTGATGTTTTTAATGGTCTTGATACGCTTGAAACGAGGTTATCTAAACAACGCTATCTAACGGGTGACACCATTACTGAAGCAGACTGGCGCCTCTTCACCACGTTGGTACGCTTTGATGCCGTTTATGTGGGACATTTTAAATGTAACCTACGCCGCATTGTAGATTTCCCCAACCTTTGGGGTTATCTGCGAGACCTGTATCAAGTGCCGGGTATTGCGCAAACAGTACACATAGACCATATCAAGGCGCACTATTATGGGAGCCATAAAACCGTTAACCCAACGTTGATTATTCCAGTAGGCCCAGTGATTGATTTTATGGAACCCCACAGTCGTAGGGCGCTTTAACAATTGCGCAGGTGTTGGTGGTGTGGCGGCTGACAGCCTACTAAAGCGGTAACTTAGGCCGTTGTTGCCCATAGCCTGTGTCTCGTTCAAACGCGGCAGCTATTTGTAGCACTAGAAGGTCTTCTCCTTTGCGGCCAGTGATCATGACACCATGTGGCATGCCATCTTCAGTGAATCCACAAGGCATCACAATTGAGGGTAAGCCTAGCAAAGGTGCAAGGTAGAAAGCAGACCAATCGCATAATTCTTGCCCAATTGTATCCATAGCTCCGTAAGCGAAGCAGTTGTGTGCAGGGGTGATGATAACGGCATGGTCTTGCATGTATGCCTGAGTGTTAACCCGCAGTACTTCTATAGCTCTAAACATGTCAAAAATTTGTTTGGCACTCATACTCATATAATGATCAACATTGGTTTGAATGCTAGGTTGTACTGGCTTGCCCTGTAAACAGTCGTTGAGCACTTTGGCGGGCAGCCCTTTAACGTAACTGTAGGCGTTAAAATCACTGTAGAGCTGTCTATAGTTATTGCCCAGATTCAGCTCTATGCTGGAAAGGGTCAATCCGCAGCCTTCGAATAAACTGCTATGTGCTTCAAACAGTGTGCTTATTTCTGGCTCTATATTACGCTTAGCAAAATCTGCAGACCAAGCTGCTTTTAGCCCCAACGGCAGGCTATCCAACGCTGCCATTGTAACCTTTTGGCCGACAGGGTAAGGCGTTGCTGAACGTAAATCAGGGCCATCACAAGCTTCCATGAACAAGGCCGTGTCTTTTACGCAGCGGGTGAAGGCGCCGGCAGTGCTGGTGTTTCCATCCGCTAGGGAACCAGGTGGCCCCGGAATTCTGCCAGAGCTTGGGCGAAAACCTACACAATTGCTCCAAGCTGCGGGTGAACGCACAGAGCCACCAATATCGCTGCCGTCAGCTAGTGCCACCATGCCGCTCATTAGGCTGCTCACGCCACCTCCGCCACTGCCACTGGTGGTTTTTTCTAGGTTCCATGGGTTTCGCGTGAGGCCAAAGAGAGTGTTGGTTGTGATGCCGCCTGAGGCACAATCTGGAGTGTTGCTTTTACCTAAGATAATTGCCCCAGCGGCCTTTTCTCGTGCCACAAGGATGTCATCTTCAGTGGGGATGTGATTGGAGAAGTGGGGGTTACCTAAAGTGGTCCGTAGGCCTTGTGTTGCAAATACATCCTTAACGGCGATGGGTAAACCATGCAGTAATCCCAGCGGCTTAGAACTGCTGGCTATTTGCCGGTCAGTTACTTCTGCTTGTTGCCGTGCACTTTCTAGGTTGAGAGTAATCAAAGCGTTGATGACAGGGTTATAGCGTTCAATTTGCGCTATAAAGACGTCCAGAAGTTCTGTGGCACTAATTTCCCGCGCTAGCAGTTTGCTGCGTAATTGATAGGCTGGCGTAAAGCAGAGATCAGACATTTAAGTGTCCCTAATTCAAGTGCACCTAATAGCAGCAAGCGTGTACTTGGGATGTGTATATTTGAAGGCCATTATTGTCTTTCGTTGCGACTCGGTCAATTTAAGATTTATTATTCTCTTGACATAAAGAGTAGTCCACCAAACTTTATCTACACTGTTTTATGCTGCTTTTTTTACAAGGGTAAAGGTTGTACCATCGAAGGTTAAAGAATACTGATATCGATCACAATAGGCTTACAAAAAGGCCAAGCAACACAGAGGTGAGAATGGCTCAAAACACAGTAGGTATCGTTGGTCTTGGTAATATGGGCAACGGCATGGCCCAGACGTTATTGCGCCATGGTTATGAGGTATTGGGTACCGATGTGGGAACCAAACAGCAGCAAGCTGCGAGCAAAATGGGTGTTAATGTGGTGGCCAATATAGCCGCCCTGTGTAGCCAAACGAAGGTTATTTTATTGTCGTTACCTATGGCTAAGCACGTATCTGAAGTCATCTCCGGCAAGGGCGGTATCATTGAACACGCTCAGGGAAAAACCTTGATCATTGACACCTCCACATCTGAACCCGAGGTGACACGGTCATTGGCAGCGTTGCTACAGCCTACAGGGCATCAATTGCTCGACTGCCCTGTGAGCGGTGGGCCGGCGGGGGCTATAGCGGGAACTATGGTGATGTTAGTGGGTGGAGAAGCGCAGGCCGTTAAGCGTGCTGGGCCTTATTTAGATGTGCTCAGTTCTAAAGTGGTATATATGGGTGCATCTGGTAACGGCCATGCTGCCAAGTTAGTTAATAACCTGTTGTGTGCGGCCCATTTGGTGACTACAGCCGAAGCGGTAGCTCTGGGCACCAAAGCAGGTTTGAATGCTGAAGATCTTATCGCGGGTTTAAATGCTGGTTCTGGTCGCAGCGCAATTAGTGAAGTTAATTTTCCACGCTGGATTCTTAATCAAGCTTTTGATTCAGGGTTCACCATGAAACTAATGCGTAAAGATGTAGGATTGGCGAAGAACATGATTGCAGACATGGGGCTAGAGTTGCCGATGTCTGAACAGGTGTCAAAGATTTGGGCAGCTAGTGAAGATAATTTGGCTGGAGAGAATGACTTCAACACCATTGTTAATAATTGCGGTTTGGGAGGTTAGGGTATGGGTTTTGTGATTCAAGGCAATGGCGAGCAACAAATTGCAGCGTTACTTAAAGAACTGTTAGGCGATCCCTCCTTTGGTAGTTGGGTGGGTGGTGAATTGGTGTTGGGTAAAGGCGAATCTATTACCTTGGTTAACCCCGCTACTGGTAGTGGGTTTTTGGAATATAGTGATGCTACAGAGGCGGTGGTGTCTTTAGCTGCTGATGCAGCAGCACGAGCACAAACACAGTGGTGGGCTATGAGCGCCAGTGCCAGAGGGCAGCTGATGTGGAAGTGTGGGGTGCATATTCGTGATGCGGCGGAATCCCTTGCGTGTTTGGAATCTTTATCGGCGGGTAAACCCCTGCGAGATTGTCGAGTTGAAGTGGCTAAAGTAGCGGAGATGTTTGAATATTACGCCGGCTGGTGCGACAAACTCACAGGAGAAGTCATTCCTGTGCCTACTAGCCACTTAAATTACACGCGGCACGAACCTTATGGTGTTGTAACCCAAATAACGCCATGGAACGCGCCCTTGTTTACTGCCGGCTGGCAGATTGCTCCTGCAATTTGTGCAGGTAACGCGGTATTGCTGAAACCTTCTGAATTAACACCCCTAAGTAGCACTGTGCTGGCCAAATTGATTGAGCAAGCGGGTATCCCAATAGGCCTTGTTAATGTCATCAATGGTTTAGGTCACACCACGGCGACCGCAGCTATTGCTAATAAAGCCACCAAGAAAGTGATTTTTATTGGATCTCCCAATACCGGTGGTGTTATTGCTGCAGCATGCGCACAACGGCTTATTCCATGTGTGTTAGAGCTAGGAGGTAAGTCTGCCAATATTATTTTCGAAGATGCTAACCTTAACCGTGCCGTGGTAGGCGCCCAGGCAGCGGTATTTGCCGCGGCGGGCCAAAGTTGTGTATCCGGTTCTCGTTTGTTGGTTCAGCGCACAGTGTACGAAGAGGTGGTAGAGCGTGTTGCCAGCGCTACCCGTAAACTTAAACTGGGCTTGCCTTGGTATGAAGATACTATAGTTGGGCCAATTAATAATGCCAAGCAGTTTGCGCATGTCACTGATTTGGTGGCTGATGGCGTGTCTCAGGGTGCAGTGGTTGCTGCTGGTGGCATGGCTGATAACGTTTCAGGCGGCGAAAATGGCTATTTTTATCAGCCTACGGTGCTTGCTAACGTTCATAACAGCATGAGGGTAGCGCAGGAAGAGATTTTTGGCCCGGTGGTATCGGTGATTGCTTTTGAAGATGAAGAAGACGCCATCGCCACTGCTAATGATAGCCGCTTTGGTTTAGCTGGCGCAGTTTGGACCGCTGATGTCGGTCGGGCACATCGTATGGCCGCGCGAGTTAATGCAGGCACTTTTTGGGTGAATAGCTATAAAGCCATTAATGTTATGTCACCCTTTGGGGGGTTTGGCGAAAGTGGGTATGGACGCTCCAGCGGTTATCAAGGTTTGATGGAGTACACGCAAACTAAGAGTGTGTGGATCGAAACAGCACAGAATGCAGCCACCCAATTTGGTTATGCGATTCAATAACAGGGTTGATGGCGGAGAAAGAATGATTCAATTTCAACAACATATAGACGTAGACAACTTATGGAATATCATTCTAGGTGAGGCCCAAGCTGTGGTCGACGAAACGCCATTGTTAAAGGCGTTTTATGATAGAAACATTCTACAACACACTAGTTACAATGCTGCGCTGGCGCATGTTCTGGCCGACAAGCCAGAAAACACGCTCCAGTGGAGTGAGTTTTTTCGGTTTAATGACCGAGCATAAATCTATAGTGTTTGCAGCGAGTACGGACTTACTTTGTCAGTTGCAAAACAATGCGGCCATTTAAGATCATTATACGCCGTTACTTTATTTTGGTGGCTACCAAGCGCTGTAATATTATCGCTTAGCCCATGTGTGTTGGCTGCATGAGAAAACGGCCATGGCTAATTATATACTAAGCCGGATGGTGTCTTTGTATGGCGTTGATATTCATCCTGCGGCGAAGATAGGTTCAGGTATTTTTATGGATCATGTTGTGGGCATCGTGATTGGCGAAACTGCCGTGGTAGAGGACGACGTCACCTTGTTTCAGAATGTAACCATAGGAGGCACTGGTAAAGGCTCTGGTGACCGGCATCCAAAGGTGCGTCGTGGAGCTTTTTTTGGTGCGGGTGCTCAAGTGTTCGGTAATATAGAAATTGGCGCCTGCGCTAAGATCGCAAGCGGCGCAGTGGTAGTTAAAGCAGTTGCTCCAGGAACAACTGTCGTGGGGCCTGAGGTCAAGCCGCTTGGGTAATCCATATTCTTTATAGAGGAGTAAAACCTATGCTAAATAACCATCTTGGTATTGATCATCCGCTTGTGGCAGTGCGTGATATGGATAAAGCCTGCGAAGATTTCGCTCGCCTAGGGTTCTATATTAACCCACGACACCATCACCCGTGGGGCACTGACAACCATTTGTTAATGTTCCCAGAAAATTTTATTGAAGTCATCAGTGTTTATGACGCTAGTAAGTTAGATCTCGCTAACGACAAGGGGTTTGCTTTTGGGCGCTTTATTAGTGACTCAATTGAGCGTAAAGAAGGCATTGCCATGGTGGCGCTGCACAGTGAAGATGCGCGAGCTGATCATCTATTGATTGACCAGCGGGGTGTGGAAAATCAGGGGTTGGTTGATTTTAGGCGTGTTGCTCATCGACCTGATGGCAGTGAGGAAGAGGCAGTTGTGTCTTTGGTGATGCTGATTAATTCGCAAAGCCCTGCAATGTCTCACTTCTTTTGTCATCAGCATAAGCCAGATTTAGTATGGGTTAAAGATTGGATGGTTCATGCTAATGGCGCCACCGGTATTACGGGTATCTCTTATGTAGCCGAAAATCCAGCCGACTTTAGTAGCCGGTTTGAGGGCATTTATGGTGCTGCTGCAGTCACCCTGGAAACGGAGCGGTTAGTGGTCCATACGGATCGGGGGAATTTTGAAATATTGACCCCTAGACGGGCTCAAACTCGATTCCATGGAGTTGAAGTTCCAGCTACTTCAAAGCAGTTACCCAGTGGTGTGGCTATTCATGTAAGTACATGTTCCATAGAGCAGGCGCAAGCGCACCTCGACCAGAATCAGGTTAACTACGTGATTACTGAAGACGGTGGGCTACGTATTCCAGCTAGGTATGCAGGTAATACCATTATTGAAATATATCCTGAGTGAATGACCTAAGTATTATTTATACAATGGTGTTGAGCTAGTTAAACGACCCAATAGCAAAGTCTGATAACAGTTCAACCCCAGATTTGGTAATGCGCACTTGCTGTTCTAATTTCACGCCTTCTTTCTCGCCGATACCGCCGGTGTAAGACTCAACACACACTACCATATTTTCTTGGAAATGGCCGTCGTAACCTACTTTTTCATAGTCTTGTGGGTGGTAAATACAGGGGTATTCGTCGGCTAGGCCCACACCATGCACGGAACAAGAATACCGATTTGGTGCGAAGCGTTCTGGCAGTTTCCAAGCTTGATCCACAAAGTCTCGAAAGGCCAGGCCGTCTTTGAGTAAACCCATGTTATAGGTAATGTGCTCCATGGCAATGTCGTAAATTTCTTGTTGCTTGCCTGTAGGTTTTTCGTGCCCCGCAATCCATGCACGGGAAATGTCAGCGCAATAGCCGTAGGGGCCAATTAAATCGCTGTCGAAAGAAACAATATCGCCTTTTTTAATGATGGCGTCGGAGCTTTCTCGCATCCACGGATTAGTGCGTTCGCCGGCAGAAAGAATGCGGGTTTCGATCCATTCACCACCGTTGCGAATATTCTCAAAGTGCAGGTGGGCCCAGAGTTCATTTTCGCTAATGCCCGGTTCACAATGATCCCACATGCGCTCCATGCCTTTTTGGCACACGGTGATGGTCCATTGCATTAGTTGCAACTCTTCCGCAGATTTTATGCCACGGGCATGCTCCATGTACTTCATGCCAGGCAGGGTTTCAATACCGTGTTTATGAAGCTGGGCCGTGCCTAGTTGTTCACATATGTCCACGGCTAGGCGTTTATTACCACCCCCGTGTTGCGTCATTAAGGAGGCAATGTCTGCTCCCCAGCGCACGGCTTGTTCTGGCGCACGTTCACCAGCAGCGAAATAAGCCCATGCAATTGCAGGGCGAATCTCATCTACTGTGAGTTGGCCATTAGGTAGGCGCTTTTCATCGTGCAGATGGGCACAGTTGTGGTAGTCGAATAACAAGGCGGGGCCATCGGCAAATATAAGGGCGTAGCGAGATGGATTATGCATGGTCCACAACTGCATGTTAGACGTGTCTGTGGCGTAGCGAATGTTGCAGGGGTCGTATAACAACACTGCCGCAATATCATTGTCGCGTAGCACCTGTCGGGTACGATCTAGGCGGTACTCCCTGGCTTTTCTTACGGTAGCTTCGGCGATGGGGCTTTTCAGGGCAGCGTCAGCGGCATCTTGGTTGAGATAGCGTATTTTTTCATCAATCATAATGGTAGTTCCTGCTTGTTAGGCTGCTTATTTTGCTTCTTTTAGAATCCATTGTTTAACTTGGTCGATATGTTCAGATTGACGTTCTGTAGGCTCAGTTAAAATGTAGTAACCCCATGGTTTTGGGATTTGTAGCCGTTCACGAAAGGGTGCAACCAAGCGTTTTGTGGCAAGTGAGTCTTGCAAGAATTCGCTCCAGCCTAAAGCCATGCCTTGGCCTGCCTCGGCAGCACTATAAAGCATGGGAATGTTATTGAATTCTATGCTGGTGCGGAGGCCTTTTAGTGGGCTGTGTTGGTCTATAAGCCAGTCTTGCCACTTAACCCAGCGCCATTGGTTGTCGTCTAAATCGATCAGAGGCACTTGGGCAAGCTGTGATAATTCTGTGAGTTCATGTTGTTGCGCCATCGCTGGGCTGCAAACCGGGTAAATTTCTCCAGACAGCAAGAATGTAGACTGTGTTTTCCCCCAGGTGTTATCGCCATATTTAATAGCGATATCCGCGCCTTCATCAACGGCACCTAAGTGATTTTCTGAAGTCAAAATTCTTAGGTCTATACTGGGGTGTTGTTGCATAAAGCGTCCCAGTTTTGGCAATAACCACATTTGCGCAAACGCTGTGGTGGCAGCAACAGTGACCGACTTGCTTCCAGACGGCGAGCTAAGTTCTTCTACCACATCGGCAATTTCACCAAGCCCAGATGCCACTGCTCTAAATAGTAACTTTCCTTCTTGGCTAAGGCGAAGAGACCGATGCTGTCGTATAAATAACAGATAACCTAAGCGTTGTTCTAGGTTAGCAATTTGTTTGCTGATAGCGGCCTGGCTCAGGTTGAGTTCGAATGCTGCCCGGGTAAAGCTGAGGTTGCGGGCACTGGCCTCAAATGTGATCAAGCTGTTGGGTGAAGGGATTTTTTTTAATCTTGATATCATAACTATATGTTATTCAATAGTGAGTCATTCAGCTTCGCTGGAGGTGCTAATAAAAGTAAAATATCACAGGTACAATATAAAGAGCAAGAGCCTTATATAAGTGTGTAATTGTGATTATTAGTGATGGTTTTTAGCAAATTATTTGTCAAATCTTTGGTGTAATAACAACCACTTTTTGTTGCTTTCACATAACCAGTGATTATGCATAGCATCACTTTTAGTCGTTTGACAGCCTAGTTAGCCAGCCTTAGCATGCAAGCAGACGATGCAGTAATCATATGATTACCGAATTGAGCGAGGCCTAGCATGACAGTACCACCAGGAAGTACTAACCGTCGTAGGGCGGGGGGCCGAGCGGGCAAGCAGCAACGGTATGAACCCATACAAGCGTCAGCTTATTTAAAGCGTGAAATCCCTATTTATGAAATGCTTAACGAGGCAGCGTTACAAAAGATAGAAGACAATGCCGATGCTATTTTGCAAGAAATTGGCATTGATTTTAAAGAAGATGAAGAGGTGCTAGAAATTTGGCGTCAAGCTGGGTGTGAGGTGCAAGGGGAGCGAGTACGTTTTGAAAAGGGCATGTTGCGCTCTATCATCAATGCCACATCACCTAAGCAGTTTACTCAGCATGCACGTAACCCTGATCATTCCATCGAGATCGGGGGCGATAATATGTGTTTTTTCCCGTGTTATGGCTCGCCTTTTGTGCATGACCTTGATAATGGTCGCCGCTATGCCAAGAACGAAGATTTTAAAAACTTTATCAAGCTGGCACACATGTCACCTTGGTTGCACCATTCAGGCGGCACTATTGTAGAGCCCATGGATTTGCCAGTTAATAAACGCCATTTCGACATGGTATACAACCACATTAAATACAGCGATAAGTGCTTTATGGGTTCGGTAACTGCACCTGAGCGCGCCGAAGATTCTATCGACATGGCGCGTATTGTGTTTGGCAAAGAGTTTATGGAGCACAATTGCGGCATTATTAGTGTCATCAATGTGAACTCACCGCTCACTTACGATGGCACCATGCTTGGGGCCTTAACAACGTATGCCAAGGCTAACCAAGCGGTTATTGTTACGCCCTTTATCCTTATGGGGGCGATGGGGCCGGTGACACTTGCCGGGGCTTTGTCGCAAGTATTGGCCGAAGCCATGGCAGGGCTTGCCCTCATTCAACTTATCCGCCCAGGTGCACCTGGTGTATTTGGTACCTTTACCAGTTCTATGTCGTTACGATCTGGCGCACCTACCTTTGGTATGCCAGAGCCAGCGCTAGGGTACATTGCTTTTG
>Ga0308019_10002584_pt1 | contig 10289 bp, 7 predicted proteins | sample Neamet284_FD_203135 | JGI IMG/M metagenome (GOLD analysis project Ga0308019, IMG submission 203135) | Marine microbial communities from water near the shore, Antarctic Ocean - #284 | ecosystem: Environmental > Aquatic > Marine > Unclassified | place: Southern Ocean | collected 2014-10-01
ATGGGCCATATTGCTGAGCAGAGTAATTGCTTTGGTAAGGTGGATGGCATTTTGTTGGACTTAGGGGTTTCATCACCGCAGATAGACGACGCAAGCAGAGGCTTTAGTTTTCAGCATGATGGCCCATTAGACATGCGTATGAATCCAGACGAAGGCGAATCTGCGGCACAATGGTTGGCGCGAGCTGGGGCGGAGGAAATAGCCGACGTACTTTACCATTATGGTGAAGAGCGGTTCTCTAGAAGAATGGCGCGGGCTGTAGTAGAGCATCGTAAGCTGCAGCCTATTACCACCACCAAGCAATTGGCTAACATTATTGCTGTTGCTAACCCTAAGTGGGAAAAGGGTAAAAACCCTGCAACTCGAGCGTTTCAGGGCATACGCATACACATCAACCAGGAACTAAAAGACTTAGAAGTAGGCTTGCAAACTGCCCTTGACACATTGGCCCCTGGTGGCCGTCTAGTCGTAATAAGTTTCCATTCCTTAGAAGACCGTATTGTTAAGCGCTTTATGCGCGAGCAGGCAAAGGGTGATTCTCATATACCCCGCGGGTTGCCTGTGACCGAAGATCAGCTTAACCGGCGCTTAACCCTATTGGGTAAGGCTCGTAAGCCCACTCCTCATGAAATCGATATTAACCCTCGGTCACGCAGTGCAGTAATGCGTGTGGCAGAAAAAATCGCATGAAAGACATGAGCCAAAACCTCAATATGTGGTTAAAACGCGCGAGCTTACAGGCCGAACGTTACGCCATGTTGTTGGGGTTTTTGCTGCTATTATTATTGGTGATTAGCGCTCAATTTGTTATTTATAGCTCATTTGAAGCAAGGGGGCATATTAACCACCTGCACCAGCTAGAAAGAGAGCGTAATGACATGCAAGTGGAGTGGGGCCAGCTGCTGTTAGAGCAAAGTGCTTGGGCTTCTCACAGTCGTGTTGAATCTATGGTGACTGAACAGTTAGATATGGGTGTGCCACCTGCACAAGAAATTATTTTGGTTCGCCAGCCATGAATGCTATGGAATACCCTTGGCGCATGCGCTGGGTATGGTTGATTTTATTAGTTGCGGCCTCGTGTGTGGCGTGGCGACTAGTGCATCTTAATGTCACAGAGCGTTCTTTTTTAATGCGCCAAGGTGACGCTCGAATGGTACGTGAAGTGCCTATTCCTGCTCATAGAGGCATGATTTTAGACCGCAGGGGAAAGCCGTTAGCCGTTAGTGCGCCAGTGGTTAGTTTGTGGGCTAATCCGCAAGTGTTGGGTGAAGACCTAGAGCATGCTAAACAGGTTGCCCAAAGCTTGGGTTTGCCTGAGGTTGAGTTTTTAGGCCGTGTAGCTCGTCTAAAAAATAAAGAATTTATGTATCTTAAGCGGCATGTTAATCCTGCTGAGGCAGAGGCGGTACTGGCGCATAAGTGGCAAGGTGTGCATGGTGTAGAGGAATTTCATCGGTATTACCCTGCAGCGGAAGTTGCTACTCATTTGGTCGGTTTTAACAATGTGGACGACCAAGGCCAAGAAGGCATGGAGCTGGCTTATGAGTCTTGGTTGCAAGGAACCTCTGGTAAAAAAGTTGTACAAAAAGATCGTACAGGGCGAACGGTTAAAGACCTGCAATTATTGTCTAGCGCACAGCCTGGAAAAGATCTAACTTTAAGCATCGATTTACGCATGCAGTATGTGGCATATCGAGAGCTCAAAGCCGTAGTGCTACAGCATAAGGCCTCTTCAGGTTCAGCGGTGGTTTTAGACGTGCAGACGGGTGAAATATTGGCCATGGTGAATCAACCGGCTTACAACCCGAATAATCGATCGGTCATGAGTATTGACAGTTTACGTAATCGAGCTTTAACCGATGTGCTAGAACCTGGTTCCACAATGAAGCCTGTTACCATTGCGGCGGCCCTTATGAGTGGACAGTACGACCCTGACAGTAAGGTTGATACTAGCCCCGGTTTTGTAAAGGTTAAGCGCAAGACAATACGTGACCACCGTAATTATGGCGTATTAGACCTTACCGGTATTATCACTAAATCGAGCAATGTAGGCGTCACTAAATTGGCCTTATCGCTACCTGAAAATAGCGTAAGAGAAACTTTTTATAGCTTTGGGTTGGGCCAGGCAACTGCCAGTGGTTTTCCTGGTGAAAGCACAGGAATTTTACCTAGCTACGCTAAGTGGAATCCAATTAACTTAGCTACTATGGCTTATGGTTACGGTATCGCGGTAACACCAGTGCAATTGGCTCAGGCCTACGCAGTTTTCGCCAGCTACGGACTTAAACGCCCCATATCCCTGTTGAAACAAGAGCAGGTGCCAGAAGCTGAGAGGGTGATGCCAGAACGCGTGGCTAAACAGGTGATTGCCATGTTAGAAACAGTGACTCAAAAGGGCGGTACCGGAACTCGCGCTAGAGTGCCGTCTTATCGAGTGGCCGGTAAAACCGGTACGGTGCATAAGCCGTCTAAAGATGGCGGTTATGCAGATGATGTGTATGCGGCAGTGTTTGCAGGCATGGCGCCAGCGTCTAAACCGCGTTTAGTTTGCGTAGTGATTATTGATGACCCTAAGGGTGAACAATATTATGGCGGCGAAGTTGCTGCTCCCGTATTTTCTCGCATTATGGCTGAGAGTTTACGGCTTTTAAATGTGGCACCAGATAATCTGATGCCATTACAAGGTTAACAGTGAGGTTGGATGTGGATACCAAACGCTTACACGAACTGATGCCCCTGCCAGGGCAAGCCCAACAATGGGCAGATGTTTGTGTGCATGGGGTGTCATCGGATAGCCGGCAGGTAAAACAAGGTGACTTGTTTATAACTTGTTTAGGGGAGCCAAAGCGGCAGCGCAGCTATATAGAGCAAGCGCAGGCAAGCGGGGCCGCGGCGGTAGCTATCGATGCACAGCAGGCGTTGAAATTGGACTCATCTAACCTCACTGTTCCCATTATTGGTATACCCAATCTTACAGCTATACAGGGTTCAATTGCTGCTCGTATCAACAATGAGCCCAGTCAACACATGTCACTGATAGGCATTACTGGTACTAACGGAAAAACCAGCTGTAGCCACTTTATCGCCCAGTGTTTCTCGGACCTTGGCCAAACCTGCGGTGTAATGGGTACCTTGGGCTATGGTTTGCTCAACGCATTAGAGCAAGGACCAAATACAACGCCAGATGAAGTCACCATGCAGGGGCAGTTAGGCGCAATGGTGCAGGCTGGGGCAAAGGCATGTGCAATAGAAGTCTCTTCGCATGGTTTGGATCAGGGGCGTCTAAATGGCTGCCGCTTTGAAACCGTGGTATTCACCAACCTCACCCAAGACCACCTTGATTATCATGGCAGCATGAAAGCGTATGGTGAAGTGAAGGCCCAGTTATTTAATTGGCCAAGTTTGCGACATGCGGTCATTAACTTCGATGATGATTTTGGTCGTGGCTTACTTAATGAAATTGCCCCCTCGGTGCAAACCTACACCTATAGTGCCCAAATCTCAGAAGTTGATTATGTAGACATAGGCGTGTCTTCCATTATCCAGCACGAGCATGGCATAGAAGCCATGGTGCATACACCTAAAGGCCAAACGTTATTGCAAGTGGGGTTAATTGGACGATTTAACCTGAGTAATTTACTGGCCACCTTGGCGGTGCTCTTGTTACACAAGGTTGACCTGTCATCTGCAATTTCTGTAATTAACAAGCTCACTACAGTATGCGGCAGGATGCAGCTAATAAGTGGTGACCAGGGCTCAAAAAATAAGCCACAGGCCATTGTTGATTATGCCCATACCCCTGATGCTTTAGAACAAGCGTTAATAGCCGCCAAAGAGCACCTGGCTCGTGGCCAGTTATGGGTGGTGTTTGGGTGTGGTGGTGGACGGGATGTAGGTAAACGTCCAAAGATGGCAAGCATCGCAGAAGAGTGGGCAGATCACGTGGTAGTGACAGATGATAACCCTCGAACAGAATCTAGTGAGAAAATTTTAGCAGACATTGTTAAGGGTTTTAAGCGCCGAGAAAAAGTAGTGGTAGAGGGTGATCGAAGCCGTGCCATTGCCTTAACGATGAAACGCGCCAAACCGGGTGATATCGTACTTATTGCTGGTAAAGGCCATGAAACCTATCAAGATATTCAAGGACATAAGTATCATTTTAGCGATCATGAACAAGTATTAACTGCACTTGCTAGAGGGTTGGATTAATGGCGTCCTTTAGCTTAACTGAACTGGCTAAAAAAGTGCCGGGCAGCCATGTCATTGGCGAAGCTGCTTTTAGTGAGTTGTCCACGGATACCCGAAGTTTGGTTGCTGGAGATCTATTTGTGGCTTTAGTTGGCCCCAATTTTGATGGTCACGAATTCATTGCTCAAGCGCAAAGCCAGGGTGCATGTGCAGCGCTGGTCAGCACTGAAATAGACACTGATTTGCCACTATTGGTAGTGCCAGATACTCGTATTGCTCTAGGGCAGTTAGCTGTACTTAAACGTCAAAGCCTTAATGGCCAGTTTGTAGCAGTGACCGGTAGTAGTGGAAAAACCACCGTTAAGGAAATGTTACAAAAGGTTTTATTTCAAGCGGGTCAAGTTGAGGTAACGCACGGCAACTTTAATAATGATATTGGCGTGCCATTGACCCTTTGGGGTATGCACGATGACGTTGATTATCGTGTATTAGAGCTTGGGGCCAATCATATTGGAGAAATTGCTTATACCAGCCGTATTGCGATGGCAGATGTAGCCATTTTGAACAATGCCCAAGAAGCCCATTTATCTGGTTTTGGTGGTTTGGCAGGCGTGGTTAAAGCTAAGGGCGAAATAATCACGGGGCTTTCTGATCAGGGTCAGGTGGTGCTTAACTTAGATGATCCACATGTTCAGCAGTGGCAGCTGTTAGCGCAACCCCGACGGGTATGGACCTTCAGTTTAGCTAATGAACACGCAAGTGTGTATGCCAGTGACATACAGCGGACGTCCAGGGGTAGCCGCTTTGTCCTGCACCTAGGCCAGCAACAGCGGCAAGTAGATTTGCAATTGTTAGGGCAACATAACGTTGCTAATGCCTTGGCATCAGCCGCCGCCGCACTAGCTCTAGGATTGTCCTTAGATCAAATTGTCGCAGGTTTAGGCCAAGTTAGGCCTTATCAAGGGCGCCTAGTGAGCCATGCATTAAGCCACAATTGCTGTGTCATCGACGATACCTATAATGCTAACCCAGGATCAGTAAAAGCGGCCATTGATGTGCTACAGCAGTGCCACGGAAAACGGTGTTTTATGCTGGGTGATTTAGTCGAATTAGGCCAACAAGAGCGGCAGCTACATCAGCGTATTGGCGAACAAGTTGCAGCAGCAGGTATTGAGCAGTTTTATGGTTTTGGCCCGTTAGCAGCTGTGGCTGTTGAGAGTTATCTGCAGCAGGGGGGACTCTATGGTAAGGCTTGTGTTGATAAAAAAGATTTATCTAGCTGTTTTAAACAGCTTCCAAAAGTTGACTTGAGTTGTTTGGTGAAAGGGTCTCGATCCAGCCAAATGGAGCAAGTTGTAGAAACATTAATTAACCGTGGAAACTAGCCCATGTTGTTATGGTTAGCAGATTATTTATCTCAGTATTATAGCGCCTTTGGTGTTTTTCATTACCTCACTATGCGTGGCATTATGGGGGTGCTCACGGCCTTATTTATTGCTATGGCTATTGGTCCGTATATGATTAAGCAATTAAAGGTTAAACAAATTGGCCAGTCAATCCGAGAAGACGGCCCCCAAAGCCACTTGGTGAAAGCAGGCACTCCAACTATGGGAGGAGCCCTCATACTGGTGGCGATTCTCATCAGTGCTTTGTTATGGGGAGACTTAAACAATCGTTATATATGGGTCGCCATCGCCGTAACCGCAGTGTTTGGTGCTGTAGGCTGGGTAGATGATTACCGCAAAGTAATAGAAAAAAATTCCCGCGGACTTGCTGCGCGCTGGAAGTATTTATGGCAATCCGTGGGAGGGCTAGGGGCGGCTTTGTTCTTGTACTATAGTGCCCAAACTCCTCAAGAATTAGAACTCATTGTGCCGTTTTTCAAAACCGTTGGCATTAACATTGGTGTGCTCTATATCCTGCTCACCTATTTTGTCATCGTGGGAACTTCAAACGCCGTGAACCTAACCGACGGTCTGGATGGTTTAGCTATATTGCCTACGGTATTGATAGCTGGAGCATTGGCCGTGTTTGCCTATTTAACGGGCCACTCGGTATTTTCTGAATACCTTAACATTCCTTACATAAGGGGTGCAGGAGAGCTGGTGGTATTTTGTGCCGCTATTGTTGGTGCTGGCATGGGTTTTTTATGGTTTAACACCTACCCTGCCCAAGTGTTTATGGGAGACGTTGGCGCATTGGCTTTAGGTGCTGCATTGGGTGTTGTGGCTGTCATTGTACGACAAGAGCTAGTGTTGTTTATTATGGGTGGCGTGTTTGTGATGGAAACTGTCTCCGTTATTTTGCAGGTGGCTTCGTTTAAATTGACCGGCAAGCGTATCTTCCGTATGGCACCAATACACCATCACTTCGAGCTTAAAGGCTGGCCAGAGCCACGAATTATTGTACGTTTTTGGATTATTACCGTGATCTTAGTATTGATCGGCCTAGCTACCCTTAAGTTAAGGTAAGTTAAGGCAAGTTAAGTAAGTTAAGTTAAGTTCAACTTTAAAGAGACCCAATCGCCAATGTCGTTGATAGTTAGTGATCGTTATAGTCTTATCATTGGTTTGGGAAAAACTGGGCTAGCTTGTGCTCAGTATTTAGCCCTTCAAGGTGAGCGATTTCAAGTAGCTGATTCTAGACAGCATCCTCCATTTTTAGATCAGCTAACATCAGAACAGCCAGATACACCGATACATTTAGGCGATTTCCCTCATGATTTATGCCTCAGTGCCAGTCAAATTATTCTAAGCCCTGGCGTATCTATGCAAGAGCCAGCTTTAGTTGCAGCGGCCAAAGCAGGCATTCCTATACGTAGCGACGTGGACGTCTTTGCTCATGCTGCTCGGGCTGCTGGTGCGCCCATTATTGCTATTACAGGGTCTAATGCTAAAAGTACCGTGACCAGTTTAGTAGGAGAGATGGCCAAAGCTGCAGGTCTAAATGTTGCAATTGGCGGTAACCTGGGCGAACCATCGGTGTCTTTATTAGCTATTGATGTAGATTTGTATGTTATGGAACTGTCTAGCTTTCAGTTAGAGTCCACTACTGGCTTAGGTGCTGCCGTGGCCTGTGTGCTTAATGTAAGCCCTGATCACATGGACAGGTATGACAACCTTATGGCATATCACCAGGCAAAACATCGTATTTTTCAAGCGTGTAAAGCGGTGGTAATTAATGGCGACGACGCACTAACTAACGCCCTAGTGCCAGACACTGTCACTCAAACACGGTTTAGTTTAGGTGATCCTGATGTAGGCCAATTTGGCGTACGCAAAGAGGGTGGTGAGGAATGGTTGGCACAGGGGTTGCACCCCATCCTTGTGGTAAAGAACATGGCAATGTCTGGTCGCCATAATATAGCTAATGCACTCGCTGCGCTGGCCCTAGGGCAGGCTGTTGAGCTGCCAATGAATGCAATGGTTGACACCCTAACAAGCTTCACAGGTTTGCCACATCGATGCGAACGAGTAGCGAGCATCGGTGGTGTTGAATATATCAATGATTCTAAAGGCACCAATGTAGGTGCAACCGTAGCCGCATTGGAAGGCCTAGGCCCAGACCTTGCTGGAAAGATCATTCTAATTGCAGGCGGTGTAGGTAAGGGAGCAGATTTTTCTGACCTGGTTGGGCCACTATGTCGATACGGCAAACAAACCCTATTGATCGGTGAGGACGCACAACATATTGAGCAGGTGTTGGCTGGCAAGGTGAAATTTAGCCATGCAACAGACATGCAAGAAGCGGTAGGCATGGCACATCAACAAGCTGTTAGTGGCGATGTGGTGTTGTTATCTCCAGCGTGTGCTAGCTTTGATGCTTACACAGGGTTTGAAGCAAGAGGCGATCACTTCGCAGAATTGGTAAGGGCTTTAGTATGAATTCTATCTCTGACCAGTGGCGTGCGGTAGTCAGTCAAAGGTTAGATTTAGCCTTGTTCTTACCCGCCCTGGGGTTGGCACTTATTGGTTATATAATGATTACATCTGCTTCTATGGATGTAGTAGCAATTAAGTTTAACGATCCTTTTTACCAAAGTAAGCGCCAACTTTTATTTATCATCCTAGGTAGTGTTAGTCTCATGGTGTGCCTGTTGACGCCGGTACACGTATGGCAAAAGCAGAGCCCATACTTGTTGCTGCTTGGGCTGTTGTTATTGGTTGCCGTATTGATTCCCGGGTTAGGCCGGAGTGTGAATGGCAGCACCCGATGGATTCCTATAGGTTCATTGAGTTTGCAGCCTTCGGAGTTTGCTAAAATAGCGGTTGTCGCCTTTATGGCCGGTTACTTAGTGCGCCAGCAGGAAGAGATTAGAAACCATTTCTCAGGGTTCTCAAAATCCTTAGTTGTTTTAGGTGCGTTTATCGTGCTGTTTTTGTTAGAGCCAGACTTTGGCGCGGTAGTTGTGATGATGTGTGCCGTGTTAGGTATGTTTTTTTTAGGAGGTATGCGTAAACGTCATATTTCCATCGTAATTGTGGCCGCTGCCGCTCTGGGTGCAATGACCATTTTTGCTGCTGAGTACCGGGTTAAGCGATTAATGACGTACCTAGACCCTTGGGGTGACCCATTTGGTAGTGGTTATCAATTAACCCAGGCGCAAATTGCGTTTGGTCGAGGCGGCTGGTTTGGCGAAGGTTTAGGCCAAAGCATGCAAAAGCTATTTTACTTGCCCGAAGCCCATACAGACTTTGTATATTCGGTTCTGGCTGAAGAGTGGGGTGCATTTGGTGCTTTGATCGTTGTGGCGTTGTATGGCGTGCTGATAGTGCGTGGCCTAAAGGTGGGCCAAAAAGCGGAGCGTTTAGGACGCCATTTTTCTGCCTATTTAGCGTATGGTTTGGTATTACTGATTGCGGCTCAAGCTATGATTAACATTGGCGTAAACTTGGGGCTATTGCCTACCAAAGGGTTAACGCTTCCGTTTGTTAGCTACGGTGGCAGTAGTATGCTGGCTTGTGCCAGTAGTTTGGGTATTTTGCTGCGTATATCGTTGGAAAATAACGCTGACCATGTTGGCTCGTCTAGTGAATATACTACCCACGGTGAGGTTTCTCAAGGCGTATCAGAACCCTTAAGTGGTTCAGGTGGGTTAGGTGCTAAGCCAACCCCAGGACTTGATGATGTTGATCAATGGTTTGATGTCCAAACTAAACGCCAGGGCGAATCTCATGACTAGATCCAATGCTCCAGCATATGCTAAACGAGTGCTGATTATGGCGGCAGGCACTGGTGGCCATGTTTATCCTGCTTTAGCTACCGCAGAGATCTTGCAGAAAGGTGATTGGCAAGTAGAATGGTTGGGTACTGGCAGAGGTATAGAAGCCCGTTTGGTCCCAGAAGCCGGGTTTAAATTAAATTCTATCGATGTGGTGGGATTGCGAGGCAAAGGTATGTCGTCATTGTTGCTTGCACCCTGGCGTTTATGTAAGTCTTTGTTGCAGTCGGTGAGGGTTATCCGCCGCTTTAAGCCCCACTGTGTTTTGGGCATGGGTGGTTTTGTGGCAGGCCCAGGCGGTTTGGCAACAAAGCTGTTAGGCATACCACTTATCCTACATGAACAAAATGCAATTCCTGGGCTCACCAATCGCTTATTACGCCCGTTTGCCAATAGAACCTTACAAGCATTTTCTGGCAGTTTTTCTGATGGGCAAGCGATCACCGTGGGTAACCCATTACGAGCCAATATTACAGAGCATAAATCAGACCATGATGGGCTTAGAGTATTGATTGTAGGTGGTAGCCTAGGAGCCCTTGCTCTTAACGAATTGGTGCCTATGGCGATGGCATCCATAGCGTCTAATGAAAGGCCGCAAATATGGCATCAAACAGGACCAAAGCATCACCAAGTGACTCAGGCTGGGTATGATAAAGCTAAGGTTGTCGCTAAAGTAGACGCCTATATTGACGACATGGGACTGGCTTATGCCTGGGCTAATCTGGTTATTTGTCGTGCTGGAGCGTTAACTGTAAGCGAGTTGGCTGGCGCTGGAGTGGCATCAATATTAGTGCCTTATCCTCACGCTGTAGACGATCATCAAACGGCTAATGCCACTGTTTTAGTCAACGCTGGTGCGGCTATCTTATTGCCACAAGCG
>Ga0308019_10002587_pt1 | contig 10284 bp, 17 predicted proteins | sample Neamet284_FD_203135 | JGI IMG/M metagenome (GOLD analysis project Ga0308019, IMG submission 203135) | Marine microbial communities from water near the shore, Antarctic Ocean - #284 | ecosystem: Environmental > Aquatic > Marine > Unclassified | place: Southern Ocean | collected 2014-10-01
TTGAATCATCAAAGAGGTTTTAATCAATTAACAAGAGGGACAGGCTGTATGGGTTGTATTAAGGCTCAAAAAGGTGCTGAAACTTTTGAAGCGAGCAAACATCACGGAAAAAGTAAGAAACAGCGAGGAAATGCAGTAATTCATTCAAGAAGTCAAACAAACAGAAACACACAGACAGATAGGGAATGGAGTGGTGTTAATGACAGAAATAAGAAAAATCTTCAAGGCCAAACAGACATGGATAATGTTAATCGTGCCGAAACTTTTGAAGCCACAACAGGATATGAGTTTTTTGACCCATCCGAAAGAATGACTGATGAAGAAGGATGGTTGGAATTGCATGAACAGTATAAAGACGATGAAGAATGGGGTCAAATGACTTTAGAAGAGTTCAAAAAAGATTGGATTAAATCAAGGGAAGAAGACTACCAAATGCAAGTAAAATATGAACAACGGTTAAAAGACGAAGGCCGTGATATGGATGGAAACCCAATCAATGAAGCAGATTATTACTGCACTTCATGTGATAAAGGGTTTGATAGCATCACTCCGACTGATGAAGGACAATTTTGTGATTCTTGTTTGCCCTCTCCCGCAATCGCACATGATGATATGGATGCAACAACACAAAAGGATGATTTTGGGGCAGAATCCAAGAATATAAAAATGGCATTAGGAATTACTGCTATTGGTATCGGACTTGCGGCGGTTCTTGGTAAAGACAAAATCACCAAATTGTTTGACAGGTTCGGCTTGTGAAACCTTTATTAAGGTGTGGGAGTAGGGGAATATATGGACGAAACGCTTTACAAGATTAACTACATGGATGCGCCCAATGGGACAGTCCAAAAATACCGAATATATACTGTGACGACAGGCACAGGGAAGACAACCATCCATGAATTATTCGCAGACGCAGGACAACAAGGTGGGAAGATGAGAACCACTTTGCACGGCAATTATGCCCAATACGGAGATGCCGAATTAAAAGCCCGTAGTAAAATGAAAGAAAAGATGGATAGAGGCTATCAAGCATCCCTTTCCGATGCACAGAACAACCCCATATTCTTACCAATGTTGGCGATGGCAACCAAAAACAAAGATGGTTCAGTCAAAGAGGAATTACTTGATGCTTTAGATTTCCCCGTCATGGTTCAAAGAAAATTTGACGGACTAAGAGGCATCGCTACTATCAATCCTAAAGGTAATGTGGATTTTGTATCTCGGAAAAACAATCCTTATACCATCCCCATTCCCGAAATTAGAAAGCAAATAGCAAGTATGAAAAATCTTCCCGATGATGTTATCCTTGATGGTGAATTGTATGCCGACCCTTCGGATTTAGATTTCAATACGGCTAATGGTTTGATTCGGACTCATGCAGACAGTATGAATGCCGAAAAGGAAAATCAACAGAAATACCTTAACTATCGCATTTACGATTTCTTTGACCCTAACAATCCCGATTTGACTTACAAGCAACGATACAGTATGCTTAAAAATTGGATTACCCCTGCTATGACTCATCTTGTATTAACGGAGAATCACATGGCAAAAGATACTCAAGAAATTAAGGCTTTAGCCACTCAATTCGTGAATGAAGGATATGAGGGTGGAATTGTTCGTCAAGATTGGCCTTATCAAGTGGACAAGCGCAACAAAGCATTATTCAAGGTCAAGTTTTTCCTTGATGAAGAGTTTGAAATTGTGGACTTCACCGATGGCGACACACCATCTTCTAAGGGCTTAGTTAAGTGGGTCGTAATGACAACCGATGGGAAAATTTTCAAGGTTTCCATGAATGCACCACACGATATTCAAAGAGAATACTTTAACGAGGGTGAAAAATATATTGGTTCGGATTTGACAGTGGAATTTGAAACCTACTCGGAAGACGGTATTCCTATGAAACCAAGAGGAAAAGCCATTCGTAATTATGAATGAATGTTTTTAGATAGCAGGGCGAACAATACTCTTCTATGACAGGAATTCCCATTACTCAATCTTGGCTTGGTGGCCGACAAGAGGTTTCAATTAACACACCATCCGGTTGCACAACGGGTGCGGCAGGTTGTGTGACCACTCAACAAGAAGTTATTGGTTATACCGCAGGTGGCGACCCGATTTCAAAAGGCCCATCTTCAAGCCCTTGGATGGCTTGGGTTCCGACAGTCACGACAATGAACCAAGATGGAACGGCTTATCAACCCTATACACAGGGAATTCCTTACACCCTACAAGGTGGTTCTGTTGTCAAGTGGGATTCCACCGACTCGCAAGCATTAGCGTATCTTGACTCGGCTCCGGGTGCAGGTGCAAGAGAAGCCTATCAAGAGAGAACTTGTAGTCCACTAATGAATGTTTTCGGGTGTAAAGAATCCGACCCTGCTCTAATTGATGCAGAAATTGAAGGTAGCCCTGCCCCTGCCGGATTTTGGGCTAAATTCAAGACACTATTTGGTGCAGAAAGTTCTTACGCCGCAGAATCTAAATTGACTCCAACAGTATTAGTCGGTATGGCACTTCTCGGCGGCTACATGGTGACAAAAAAGTAGGTGAGCAATTATGCCTAAAGATGCTGACGAAGCCGATTCTATTACGAAGGCGGCATCTGCCGATTCTATCAAAGCAACGGAACAGGCTCGCCAAGCGTGGCGTTCTTGGGTCATTCCCGCAGTAGGTTCAATGGCATTCTTTTCTTCAATGTTAATCAACGGTTACAAAAACTATAAAAACTTTGGATTTCCTAAACACGCATTTACAAATTCGGATTGGTTGTTAATGTCACTTCCAATTGTGGTAGTCGTTGTAGCCCTTTCCGACATATTTTTGAATGGTGATACCTATGAGTAATTCTTCACATTTTTGGATTGTTTCCGGTGTCACTTTTTTTGTATTTTTCGGTGAAGCCTTGATTCACTACAATTACGGAATTCTTGAATCTAAGAAACTGCCTTGGAAAATTTCCAATTTTACGATTCCAAAAGGCAAATCTTTGCTAAAAATGTCTGCAATTGTTGTAACTGCTTCTGCAATTTCGGGCATGATTATTGACCGTCTTGAACAGAAGGCATAGATACCAATTGAACCCATGATTGGTTATGGATGATGACGACATAGCGGAGTATATTCACCGTAGGACAGTCTTTTTGGCTGACCGTCGCCATTCTCTCGGCCCGGAATACTATTCATCTAAAGAGTTTTGGGACAGAATGTGGGAACAGGAATGGCATTCATTAGAAGAACGGCTTAGTAATCCAATAATAGACGATATTGAGATGGATATTTTACCATTAGTTTTTCCAACTTTAGAATATGAGGGTGGTTTATTGAGCATATACACTTATTCGGATTTCACTATGTTGCATAATCAAGGTATTTTTCGTGATACCAAATTTTTCATTGACAAAACGGGCAAATGGAGTAAAAATGTCATAAAGGAAATGAAGACATACGGTTATGAATACCATCATACAATCAACAAGCATTTACTTATGGGATTGATGAACAATGACTAAACAATATAATAAAATAGTGGAACAAGAATTCCTAACCGCACGACAATTACTGATTACTTGTTTAACCGTCATTATGACGATTCAAATCATACCATTTATGATAACCCCTACACCTTACATGGAATGGTTGCTTCTTGGTTTCACCGCCGCAGTATCAACCTGTGCAGTAGTGGGTGCTATCCTCGTTCAACACAATGCGGATAAAATGGCGGCAATTTACAAAGGTGTTTTCAATACGGATTTTTACGAAACAATTGGTTTATTCACTCAAATTCGCCAAACCGTATTACAGGAAGCCAAAGAAAAGGGTCGTAGTATTGACGAAGAGTTAGGTGATGTGATACCAAAAGCATATTCATTTTTCCTTGCATATTTAGATAAAGAGAATGTAGTTCCGCCGACACTTGAAGATTTGGGCATTGAGCCTATTACAGAAATAGATAATGAAGGGGAATTATTTGTATGAAGAAAGCAATACTTGGTATTCTAATTTTATTTCAAATTTCTTGGACTTGGACATTAAGCCTTTACATTCGGCTTGGTGCGGTTCATCCAATATACTTCCTCCCCCAAATGCAACGGGACATTGAGTATCTTGGCTATTGGGCATTCCTCCTTGATTTTATCGTATTCATAGCCCTATTTTTTGTCCTACGCCCCGCTTACCTCAAGTATAAGGTCAATACGGTGGATGCGTCGGTGCATGAACCTTTAGATAACAAGACCGACAATTGAATACTATACAGGAAGTGTTAATATGGCTAATCAAGACCCACAACCGGAAATCTATACTACTCGTTATGCGTTCAATGCTAACACAGCCGCCGTTCCCGCAGGTGCAACCATCGCCGCAGGGACAAGTCAAGTAGTATCAATCTTTACGAATCAAGCAAACAATGAAGAAGTGCGTATTTATGGCCTCGCTTGCCGAGTTTTTAATACGGCAACAGGCACAGCCTCCACTACTTTCAATGATTTCGCCGTATCTATTCAAGTCGGTGCAAACAATGTTCCTTCTAATCAATTTGATATTTCGTGGCTCGCAAACAACATCGCTAACGGTGGTTCAATCTTGATGTTCCCTTCGCCTGTTCTTTCACTTTTCCAACAACCACTTTCAGTGACGGTCACAACTAACTCCGTCATCACAGGTGTCGCAAATGCAAACAACAACCGAACTGTCGTCATTGACCTAATCGGTGAATTGGCAATCCAAAAAGCACCTCCCGGCTATCGTGGAATGTGAACACATCATTTAGATAACAACAGCGACAATTGACTACTATGAGTCTTCGTCGTCAAGTCTATGAATGGCGCAACCTTGTTCAAAATGTTGGCGACAGCGTTTTTCTTAATGGTTATCCGATTTCTTGGGTTGGCTCATGTGTTACGGCGGCTATGTCAGCGAATCAACCTGTGGATATTTTCATAGGCGGTATTGGCAACAATCTTGATATGCCCGGACGATTGAAAGCGTATCAATATGTGGTTCTTGATGCTATTGCTTTGTGGCCTCAAACATTGTCAGCGCAATTATATGTCAATACAACCAAATACTTTCAAGACCCCGATAGAGTTCCAAGCCGAACAGGTGGCATTCCGGCGAACATCGTTCCATTTCCCAACGGACAAGATGGGATTATCAATTATGATTATCAAGATGGATTAGAGCCTTCGTTATACATATTGCCGGGTCAAAATTGGGGTGTTGAAGTAACTTCAAGTGTAAATATATTGGCTTCATCTTCCGCTACTGAAACCCAAATCCAAAAGTGTTTCATTAAATATCTTCTCATTGATGGTGCGGATAGTCTCGTTGCTCAACATTTAGTTAAATCGGGATGGGCTTTAACGGTGGAGAACATTTGGAAGTTCAAGCAAGATATTATTAAACATCATTTGTATGCAGGTATGACAGAATTGCCCGCAGGTGTAACCAAAGGCAAGAGGAAGGTATAATCATGTCAATTAGGAAACAGTTATACACTTGGGAATTATATGGTGATGGGACACAAGGAACGAACCCTATTGTCTATCCGGCGGCGGGAATACCATACTCAATTTTATATGGTGCATTTGGCAATACTCAAGCGGGAAGTCAAACAGGATTAGTAAATGAAGACCAATTTGTTGTCATTGATAAGATTGCCTCAAAGCCGGGAATTTCTCCCACAGATTTTACTACGGCTACGGATGGTGGCGTGACTTCTTTAACCTCTTGGAATCCAAATATGTTTGTCAATATCGTGATTGATACCACAGGTTATTATCAAGACCCTCAAAATGTATTTGCCAATGGTGTTTCGGGAACTGCATCGCCTTATCCGAGACAAGACCAAGTAATGCCATATTACGATTTATGGCCTCCAATTTATGTTCTGCCCGACCAAACACTTGACATTCGTTATACGCTCAACAATGACATAATTGCGTCGGCGGTTCCTGCAAATTGGAATGTAATTCCAATCACAACCATGTTAGCCTCCGTTTTTGTTGAATATACAAATTACAGTGGAACAGATGCTATGATGGCTCGCAAGTTAATGAATCTTGGAATCCCAATCACGCCTTCAACAGTTGATAGTTTCCGCCGATTACTTCTTGAAAACAAAGGATTAGACACAGAAACATTCTCCTTCTATCTCAAAACGGTTGAAGCAGAACGAAAGAGGGAAGATAAGCAAAAGAGAATGCAAGGATTAGACAGACATCACGAATATGGTAGTGATGTAAAATGACACACCGTAAGTGGGATGATGACCCCGAACCATTTATTCCATTTATGACAATTTTACTCGCCATCGGATTTATCCTGTTTATTTAACAAGGCTAATCCTTTAGATAACAAGACGGACAATGATATAATATGGGCAATTCCACGAATCCTTATGCGAATCGCCGTAAGCAGGTGAACCCGTATGGGAGAACCAATCAATCTTTGCAGACGGGCTACTCACAACAAGGTGATAGTGTTGAACCAAATCCGCTACCTTATGCTCAACAAAACAGACCGGGACACACTCAAGAAGCGAAGGTTGTCCGAGAAGGTTTAGACCCTACAATTTTTGACAGGAAAACTCAATCTCCTGTATCTCTTGGAACGCAAGAAACATCACTTTTCACTTCTGTTTATCCGTGGTTCTTAGTTCCACGCCCGACTTCTGCAAACATCATTCAAAGACAAAAGTTTGATTTCGCCGTCACCAATATGCCTAACAATTCTTATCTTGATATGTGCGTATTGAATGTCACAAGAGCGACAGGAACTATTGCTTCGCTTGCTCCTGTATCAATTGCTGTAAATCCTGCCCCTGCGCCAACGATTCCGGCCAATCCAATTACTTCTAACCCCGAAGCGGTTAATGCTGATATTACCTCACAAGCAGGGACTCCAAGATTCCCGATTCCGGGTGGTGCAGGTTCAACCATCGCTTCATTGACCACAGGTTCAACATTTACTCCGGCATCTATTGGAGAGTTTTACAAAGTTGCTTGTTTCGGTCACGCAGAATTGCCTACTGCAACAGCAGGTGTTACTTATGAATTGTGGGTTGATTCTCGTTTGATGATGTCGTGGACAGATTTCCAATGGTCGCCTGTCACACCTAAGCGTGATATGTGGGATTTTGATGTTCCTATCTTCGTTGAAAAGCAAATAGTTTTCCGAGTCATTAACGCCACAGGTGCGGCTATCGTAGCAGGTGAAATGGAAGCGTGTTTCGCAGGTTGGAGTGAACAGAAGATGGGCTTCATAGAAACAGATAAGGTTCAAATACAGAACCTAACTCCTTGAGGATGATTTGATATGGTTGTATGTAGTAAGTGTAACAACGCTGTTAGACACAGCCTTGATGAAGATGGATTGTGCAGAACTTGTGCGGCTGAATCGGAATAAATAACTAATTAGGCATCTAAAATGCTCAATATGTTGTATCCACAATTAGTGGGGACTAATAATTTCTGTCAAATTTGACAAATCACTCTTCGGTATCAGTTTCTAATACAACAGGAATAACAGATTCTAAAGATTCTATAATACGCAAAACCTGTATCATACTTTCTTTACCTTTTGCATTAACTTGATTAACAAGGTTCAAGAGCAATTGAGCATCGTCTTCTTCAATTTTAAGTGAAACCGTTTTGGGCATAAGTAATACTTGTCCCACTTTCTGTCTAAACCTTCTCATCAATTTTGGAATAGCCCAATACCTGCGCCATCAGTTATACCTTGATTCAATGAAAGCACCCAATTAAGTAATCCATCAACAGTAGGGGCTAAATCAGCCGGATTTGTAGGTGGAATCGCTTGAGCATCGTCAATGGTTTGTCGTGCCAAGCCGCCATTTCCGTAAAACCCAAGTGTATCGGTGTTGGCATTTCCAATAAGTGTATTTCCTGTGACGGTAAGATTTCCGGTGGTGGTTAAAGTCGTTCCGTCAAAGGTCAAATTTGCTTCACCATTTAGGGCAGTAGCGGCAGAATATGTAGTAAGTCGGTTATTTGCACCGTTGGCAGTAGCCGTAATTGCACCACCACCTCCGCCCCCACCATTTGCGGCGGCAGTAATCCGCCCTTGAGCATCAACAGTAATGTTTGCAGAAGTGTAAGCGGCGGGAGTCACGGCTGTATTTGCCAATGCAGGTGCGCCATCACTACGCATGAATGTCGTAGCAGAACCATTGACAGCAGTTCCACTTATAGTAGCAGTAGGGTTTCCTCCTGCGGGATTAGCCGTTCCACTTGAAGCCGCAGTAATTCGGCCTTGAGCATCAACGGTAAGGGAAGTATTAGTGTAAGAGGCAGGGGTCACGGCAGTATTAGCCAATTCCAATGAAATTGCCCCTTCGGAAAAATTGGCCGCACCCGGAATACCTACAACATTGAGAGTTCCAAGTGGTGAAATCAAACTGCCTCTTCCCATATCTCCGTTTGTTCCATTTGCGTTATAACCTCCCATGTAAAGTCCATTAAGACCTGTTTGTGTAAAGTCGGCGGCAACCAAAGTAAGAATAAGGTCGGCAGAACCACCCGGAATATCTGCTTGAGGGATTGTGACGGTATCACCTGCGGCATACCCTGTTCCTGTATCAAATCTGTCGGGAATTGGAGTGGCTATCACCGTAGTAATGTTTGCCCCTGCACCGAAGAAAACCAATGTCAATCCGTCACCCGCACCACTTGTATTTGCACCTGTTGTCGTGACAAGTGTAGGGCTTGCGGCGGTTGAAGTGGTTGCGGAGTTTTGAGTAATTCTGTTAAACAAATTGGTATTCGGTGGTAGTTCACCTGCTAATGGTGTAAGTGTTGTCCCCGATAAATCTTGTCCTGTTCCTCCGTAATCTTGAAGAAGGTTGGCTGTGTTATCGTTAGTCCCGTATTGTGGTGGAACTCCCAAAGCATTTTTAGTAATGGTTAGTGAACCTGCCGTTCCAATAGCCGCAAAAGCCAAACCGCTAACGCCCATTGATAAAGTTTTTCTTTCAAACAAATCGGTAGCCACCGTATAAGCCATTACATCGTTATTTGTAGTCCCTGCAATAGCCGATAGGGTATCAGCCGCCGTTGAAGTTAAAATAGCCCCTTTAGCAATAGTAGCCAAGCCTGTTCCACCATTAGCGACAACCAATGTTCCCGCAATCGTAAAAGTCCCTGCACCCGTAATTGTTTGAGCCGTAGCACCTGTTGTCGTCAAACCTGTGGCTTGTAGGTCAAGAGCAACGCTTGTGACCGTTCCTCCACCTCCACCGCCGCCTCCTGTGGTAATTGTGACAGTTCCCGCACCATCGTCGGTTAAAGTGCCGTTAGAGACAATAATTTTGGAAACGCCGAAAACATCGGGGACACCATCAACCTCGGTGACTTCAAGACCTGCTTTGCCCGAATTTGAACCTGTGTAAATGTTTCCCATAAAATCACGCCGTTAATCCCACTTCATGCTTGTCAAGAGCATCTTCGGAAATCTCGTCATCAAGATAATCCTTTTCATAATCTGCTTGGGAATCTCGGTCATCTTTGACTTCTGCACTATTGGATGCAGGTTTCTTGGTTAAACCGAGAATATCACTCCATCCAAGACCGACAACAGCAAGGATGCCTAAGACAATCATCCCTGCGAATTTGAATGCACCCGAAATATCGGGCGGAGGTGCTTGCGCTTCGGCCTCATTTTCAACAAGCATAGGTAATGATTGTAGTCCTTGCTATCTAAATGCTCACACTTCATCTCTTGTGGCCGTTGTTGCGTGGGCGTGGTGGATGAAACCAACCAATGCACGAATCGCCTTTACCATCTTCGCCCTTTTTCCAAGCCTTAATACCATTTGTCCAAGACCCTTTAGAACGATTATCGGGAACACAATCAAGTGGGTGAACTTCTTTGTTTGGATTGTCGTTGGTATATTCCTTTTGATTACGCATAACTTGTTGTTATTGGAACGGGTATATCAATCTTGCGATTCTTTCCAATAAATTTCGGTGTCATCTTTGACTTCACCATCAATAAGATAAGCCTTATAAATTCTGTGGACTTTATGATTGTTATGAACGCCACCATCCTTAATAGATTTATCAGCGTTGCGCTTGTTGGTTGGTTCAACCTCATACCCACAACAGCCGTCATCTTCGCATTCGTTCATTTCAAATTCGCACAAGTGCAGTATGTATTCAATACTCTTTCCCATAGTGTTGAGGACAGTATGCCTATATATGAATCTTTCTATTCAAAACTCATCTAATCTTCTTTGTTCTGTTTCTTCATCGGAAGAGA
>Ga0308019_10002589_pt1 | contig 10277 bp, 3 predicted proteins | sample Neamet284_FD_203135 | JGI IMG/M metagenome (GOLD analysis project Ga0308019, IMG submission 203135) | Marine microbial communities from water near the shore, Antarctic Ocean - #284 | ecosystem: Environmental > Aquatic > Marine > Unclassified | place: Southern Ocean | collected 2014-10-01
GGGATCTGAGTCTGAGTCCGGGGCTTGAGATTTAATATTAAATCTCGAGAGCCGGACTCAGACCCCCAACCCAAAAAATAATATTAATATTATTTTCTTGTCTTGTTGTCTTGAGCTGACGATCCACGCCCTCTCTTATCTTACCAGGCCTCGGGAACTGCGACTTTTCTTAAGATAAGCTTGTCTTAAGATAATATAAGATTCGGACCAGCCACTTGCTCGCGGATTCGCCCCAGCCATTTTGGGGTACCCCTCACCCGCAGTGTCTTTCTGAGATTCGGCCCAGCCATTTGGGGGAGTACCCCCCCCTATTATTGTCCGCTATCGCCCTTATCTTGTTTCGGCTAATCTCACAGCACACAAGAGCATGTCTTCATTTTCCACGATCGGATCGAAGCTCAAGGTGCTGGCGATCCCACACACCGAGCGCGCCAGTACGACACAGCCGTACAATGAATGCGCTGTCGTCCACATTGGGCTGGGAGCCCTGACCCCAAACGCGCGCAGCATCAGAGATCTCCGCTCGACAGCGGCCAACATGGAACTCCGCAAGGCGCTGTCGTCGCTCGCGAAGATCGCGGCGAACCCAGCGATGGGCTACGAGAGCTACGACGCCAACGCGAAGAAGCCCGAGCAGCGCTCGTGGCGCTACGAGGACGAGGACACGAGCGAGCGGGGCTGGGTGACGAGGCAGCGAGTGCGCCGCCTGCTGCCGAGCAAGCCGAGCAAGCCGCCCACTAACCAGGTTCGCGAGAGCTGACCCCAAAAGATGTTCATCGCGCGCGGCGCAGGCACCTCGAGGTGCTCCAGAGCGACGCCAACGAGATCGTCGGGTACCGCTTTTGGTTCCTCGTCCACGACCCCAAGTTTTCACTCGCACGCGCGGTGGTGAACTGCTGGCGCACCGCTGCGCGTGAGATGGTCGCCGAGAAGGCCAAGGTGGCGCGCTCGGGCGGTATTGTCCCTCTCGGCGACGACCGCAGCTACTTGCGGATGACGTCCGAGGAGCTGTACATGTACGGCGTGGCCTCCTGCTACTTGCGGCCCCTTGGGGGCGAGCCCTTCGCCATGGACAAGGACGCCATGCAGACGGAGCTGAACGACACATCCATCCACTCCGCCGGCAACAAGGCCACGCCGACTACGGTGTTCAGCCTGGAGCACGCTATCGCGCTCTGCCGCCTCGAGGACACGCTGCCGCGCGCGGCCCAGTTGGTGGGCGACAACTACGACGGGCGCGACTTCCAGTCTGGGGACCCCACGCCGATCGTCGGGTGGCCACTGGAGCACCTCGTCTTCATGCTCCCTCGCATGACTCCAGGGTCGTGCGGTGCGATGGCCTTCCCCGACGCTTCGCGCCTTGTGGTCGTGCCGCCGCTGCGGACTCCTGAGAGCCTCGATGGGGCCGAGGCGGACTGGCACGCGTACAACGAGAGCGCGGCCCCGGAGCCAGCCCCCGACGAGGACAGCGGCGGGGACTCCGCCTTCCACCTTTTGGCGGAGTCGACCAAGGACCAGTTCAGCAAGGCCCTCGTTATCGCTGACGACGACGAGCGCCGAGACGCCGTGGTGGCGCTGCGCTCTAGCCAGATGGAGAACTTCACGGCCATCTGGACGACGACCGTCCCGAACCTGGGGCGCGTTCTCCGGATCGTGATCGAGTGGGGCGAGCAGCAGGTGGCGAAAGCGCTCAAGTGTGGGCGAGAGGGGTGGCGAGTAAGCCGCGTGGAGGGTGACTGCGTCCCGATCGACCCGAGCCTCTCTGTGTTCGGGAACATGATGGCGCGCCGGCTGCGGCACTACGAGGAGGAGATGGACGTCTCGGTCACGCACAGCGTTCTGGAGCTTTGCCTGCTGAGCGCGCGGAACGCGTACGAGCACACGTTTGAGCTGGGGGTCACGCTGCTGCTGTTGGGCAAGGCCGAGGTCGGCAAGTCGCACCTGCTCAAGATGATACAGACGCTGTCGATCCCCGACACGACCACGCGCCCGGCGTACTCGACGGAGAAGGCCCACCTCCACGGGTCGCACGAGAACGACACGACCATGCTCCACGACGAGATGCCCCTGACCGACTTCGGCACCGACAACCGCAACACGGGGGCCAACACGGGCAACCCCGTCATGAAGACGACCATGGCAAGTGTGTTGAAAATTTTAGACGACCATGGCAAGTGTGTAGGAGCCGTTGAAAACAGGTGTTTAACACACACTCTCCGACGCGCGCAGACCGAGAAAAAGGTCACCGTGGAGGCCTTCGCGTACGACGAGGCCACGGGCAAGCGCGGCATGACGTCGACCACGGCGGAGCGCATCGGGACACGTATCTACTGCACGAACGAGGACTTCTCGCGCATGCCCGGTCCGGTACAGAAGAGGCTGATGCCCGTCAACATCGACACGTTCAACCGCAAGCACCGCAATGTTGCAAGTTAGATGATCTCATCCACGCTGACAAATAGGCTGATCCGACAATAGGCTGATCCGACAATAGGCTGATCCGATCCGCCTATCGTGTCCTTGCAGATGGACCTCATGGCCGGGGTGATGCAGCGGGTGGACCGCAGCAAGAAGGCCGCCTTCGTCGACGCGATGCACACGGAGCAGTTCCTCGTCTGCATGACGTACAAGCTCATCTGGACCAAGGTCCTTCCCGAGGTCGACACCACGGTCGCGAAGCTCACGTGGCACGCCGCCCTCGGCAAGCTGGAGAAGGCGGGTGTGTGTACCGAGAGGGCGCCCCGCGCCTTCGCTCGCATGAAGGCGGTCGTGAGCGTGCTCGTGGTGATGACGGCCATCGAGAAGGTGTTCCACTCACCCGGGGGCGAGTACTACGCGATGGACTTCGACCCCGGGCAGATGCACTCGCTCGGCCCCTTTTTGGTCGCGACCGAGGAGCAGGCCTGGTATGTGCTCACGCTCATGTCCTCTTGCTGGATGAACGAGGCCGAGCCCGACGGCGTGCGGCAGCTCGCGTCCATCATGGCGAAGCTGCCGCGGCGGGGGTCGGCGCTGTGGGCCGACCCGAAGTACGCGCCGGCCCTGGTCGACCAGGTGGTGCAGTACAGGGTCAAGCGAGAGGACTCGGACTCCGTGTGCGAGAAGTACGACTTTAACCGCCTAACTATCAAGGGTACGCTCGACGCGATCGCGGAGCGGCTCTCGAAGGCTCCGGGTGAGCGTGTGATCAGCAAAGAGAACGCGCGCTCGATGCTCATGAGCATGAAAGGGCGCACCATCACCGTGTGCCGACGCATCAAGCCCGGGGAGGACGGCGACGACCCCGCGCAGGTGCCCCTGACGCTGCCCATCTTGGAGGCGGACGGCGACTCGGGTAGCAAGTGGTCCCTCTCGACCGCCTGGGCGCTCGACGTGGCCACCATGTACGGCGAGGCGAAGATGAAAGAGGTGATCGGGGAGACCTTCCACAACTTCACGCTCGCACGCAAGGTCATCACTGGCTTCACGCACAAGGACTTCGTCAGCGGAGGACAGCGCCGCGTCTACCCCCACGTGTACCAGATCATCGAGGCGAAGCCGCGGCTCCGCACGTGGTTCAAGGTCACGAACAAGCCGCACCAGGTCCCCGCGTTCTTCGTCGCCGACTGCACACTGGACAAGTGGGCCTTCGACCAGCATTGCGAGGACAACGCCTACGACGCGCCGGACGAGTGGGGTCCGGACGCCGTCGACGCGCGCTTCAAGCAACAGTGGGCAGACGTGGATGGGGGGGTCAACTACCCCAAGGACGCTCTCGTCCAAGCGATCGAAGAGGACAAGCAGCTGGACGCGGCGCCGGGTTACGCCAACGCCGCCGCGATCGATGGTGCGGTCCGGCTCACGGGTGTGAAGCGGCGCAAGCTAGCCTAGGCTAGCCTAGGCTAGCCTAGGCTAGGGGAATAATATTTAGTTATGTTTTAGTGGTTGTGATCGACAAGCGAATAACCTTCGTGCCCGCGACCGCACCGTCTCACCGCAATATACACCAACCCCGCGACGAACCCCGCGCCGCTGATAACGATCATGGTGATGAAGACATCTCGCGAGGACGCCGCGTCGTCGTCGGCGTCTGCTGCGCGCGCTGAAACGACCCACTCCTTTGCGACGATGACGGGACACCCGGCGATCGCTGCCTGCGTCGCCTCACAGAACCGCTCCACCGTGATGCCGTGCGAGCATGCTAGGCACTCCGCCGTGAACGCATCGCAGCACATGTGCGCAAGCCGCCGCCTGTTGGTGGTACCCCAGTTGATGGCGGCTCGCAGCCTCACGCGGTCCTCGACGAAGACGTTGGTACGTGTGTTGATGGTGCTCTTAACCACGAAGTGCGTCACGTTCATAGTGAGCGCGGAGTCGATGATGGTGGAGTCCAGGGTATTCGTCCAGGACAGCACCACCTCCTCGGCGGCTGTGGTGTTGAGTCCGGTGTCGTAGTAGCTGTCGCCGCTCAACCCGACCACGGCGTAGCGGTCTTCGATGTCAACCCACTCGAGCGTCGCCAGGTTGAGGCGCTGCCATGTCGCTGTTAGCGATGCGGTCGAGTACTGCTCCCGCACTGCGTCGGAGTATTTTCGGTCGTCCGATCCAAACGTTCGATCGTTCATCCCCCACGCGAAGGTGTATTGCTCGCCGAGGAAGAGCGAGCGCAAGTCGGTGTTGTCGACGAGGGTGAACGCGGAGGCAGGTACGGCGATCGCACCCACGTCGTCGTGCCGCTGCCACGTGATCGCCGACAGCGTGACTACATCACCCTTGTTGAAATTGGCTCCGACTGCTTCGAGCGACGACTCCGGCTCAGCGCTGATAGAGCCGCCTTGGCTAACCGTGAAGTTGATCAACTGCCAATGGCGGCGGCACTGTGACGTGTGGTCGCCGGTGAGGGCCTCGTACGACGCCTCCCAGTGGTGGGGGTGGGTGTAGGCCTCAGACTGCCACGTCCCGTCGACACCAATCGAGAAGCTGGTGTCGTTTGAGCAGGTGTCTACTGTGAGGTTCGTGTAGCACACAGTGGTCGCGGCCAAAAATTCGAAGCGCGTCGCGTCGTCGCTAATCGCATACGCGGTCATGCAGTCCTCCGCCAGCGCAACGACTGGCGTGGTTGGCGTGTAGTCGAAGCGACAGTCGGCGTGATCGGCTAGCGAGTTCACCGCGTCCTGTTGCCACGGCGTGAAGGTCGACCACGCGCTCGTGGTTTGCCCAAAGTCGAAGCCTGTGGCGTCGTTGTGCCAGTAAATGTCCGAGTCCCAGTGCGGGAAGGGCAGTATCTGGACTGTACGCTCCGTTCGGTTGTAGTCGAGCGTCACAATGTCGAGCGGGATCACGCTCGAGTCGGCAACAGTAATCGGTCGCGCGAAGCACTCGACCACCACGCCCGCCACGGTCGGGGCGCGCGACGGTGCGTCCGTCTGGCTCGTGCAATGGCACAAGCACTGCGACTCGGCGCTGCAGTTCAGGCCAGACTGGTGGTTGTCGTTGAAAACAACCTCGTTGGCTGTCACAGAGCAGCCGAATGGGTAGGCGCCGTTCGAGGCAGCTCCCGTGAGCCCCTGCAAGTCGATGTCGGGATTACCGTTGCTTGGGATGTAGCGCCCCGCAAACTCGGCGCACGTCGCGGCAGCGAACGAGGACAGGGCGTCGCATTGCGTGTTGTCGGAGCAGACCCCGCTGTCGTGGATCTCGTAGTGTGTACCGTACAGCGCGTCGATGCCCTGCCGCTGCTCGTAATAATACTGGTTGTCCGTCGTGGGCGACGGCGTCGGCGCGTCGGTGTCGGTGCCGTCCTCGCTCCCCGCACCACCCGTACCGAACCAGTACAGCCGAAAGCGAATGGGCACGGCAGGGTCGGGGAGGCTCAGCTCGCACACAGTGTTGTTCTCGTCGAGCAGGCACTCACCGACGTGCCCGTTTGCGACAGACTCGCATGACGCGTACATCGTGACCGCCATCGAGTCCGAGTCTGCCCCGTTTACGCCGGCACTAGAGGTATCTGTGTAGTATACCTCGTTCTCGCCAGTGAACTTGAACCAGCCGCCGAGCATGCTCCAGATGATGTCGGAGCGCACTAACACCGCGGGGTCGGTGCATTGGTCGCCGACCATCACCGCATCCATTTTTTCTGGCTCGATTGAGCTAAACGTCCTCTTGATCAGCCGCAAGTCCGGCTGCACCCGCTGCTTCTTGAACTGGCGGCCTAACTCTTGCTTGAGCTCCTTGATGACGGTCGCGTTGACGCCCGCGTTTTTCCGACCCTCGATGAAATCCGCGACGTTCGTGATGGACTCCGACTCGGCAGTGACGTCCGCCCCGGCTCGCACGTCGCTGCGGTTGTAGTAAGCGCCGCGCCAGCGAGCGAGGTAATTGCGCGTTTCGCCGCGGCGCGCCAGTTTGGAGCTGGCGGCGTCGGCGCGGTCTTGCATGCCACGGATGTTGATCTCGGCGATCATCTCGGCATGCGTGTAGACGCGCACCGTGGGGGTGGCGGTCGGGGCGTGCGACGGCGAGGTTGTGGTCTCGTACATGCAGCGGCAGCACTGGTTCTCGTACGAGATGGTCGGCGGGACGGTCGGCGAGTCAGTGGGGTTGAGCGTCGGGTACTTCGTGGGGTTGGGCGTGGGAGCCTTCGTCGGTGAGAACGTGGGGGCCTTCGTTGGGTAGACCGTCGGCGACACGCTGGGGAAGTGTGTGGGCGATACAGTGGGGTCCTGCGACGGAGAGGCGGACGGCAGGGTAGTGGGGTACGCCGTGGGTGACGCCGTGGGTTCCGCCGACGGCGAGACCGACGGTGCTGCTGAGGGGTACGCAGTGGGTGACGCCGTGGGTTCCGCCGACGGCGAGACCGACGGTGCTGCTGAGGGGTACGCAGTGGGTGACGCCGTGGGCTCCGAGGTCGGCGAGGCCGAGGGCGAGCTGGTCGGGGTGGCGGTGGGCGCGCATGTGATCACGTTGCACGGCACCAAGAGCAGCGTGAATGACGCGTATGGCGGCACGAGGCCGCCGTTCTGGCAGGCCTCCTCCCCCTCGGCCTCGAGCTCGGCGCACGTCATCCAGGTGCTGTTGTAGCGCGCTTTCGTCGCCGGGTCGTCCATCTCGACGCTTGTCTCGACGCCGCCGACGACGCTCTTCACGTCAAGAGTGGCCATGGTGGAGACGTCTTGAACGATCGAGACAGCCACGACGAGAGCGTTCAGAGTGTCGTCCGTGTTTTCACCTGTGTGTTCGTCCAGCTCCAGCGCAAACGACTCCACCACGACGGCGAGCCCGGCGTCAGCGAGTGCCTGGAAGTCCGCCTGGATCTCCTCGACTGTCTTCTCCTCAACGTACGAGAACCCGTCAAGACCTTGCGCGCCGCCGGTGATCGCGTTGACGGCGGCGAGGTCAGTGCCAACTGGGACGGTGTAGGTGAACTTGACGTCGCCCACCGCAAGCCGGCGCCGCCTGGGTTCCTCACCGTTGTCGATCGCCGCCTTCTCAGCGCGGAGCGCGCGGCTGCGTTCTTGCAGCGCGAGAAGAAGCCCCCGCCTGGCCACGCTGTTTACGTGGTCAGCGCTCGAGCCTGCCGGTACGGTGTAGGTGAACTTGATGTTCCCGGTCTCGAGCTGCCGTAGCCTCGTCTCCACTTCGCACGTGACCCCAGTCTCAGAACAGATAGGGTCGGTGGTGGCGCCCGCAGTGCCAGTGACTTTCTCGGGCACTGTGGTGTTGTCCTTGGCCACGGGCGTTGTGAACTCCGCCGTGATGAGGATAGGCATCGTGGGTGACGTGGTCGGTGCCGCGCTCGGTGCCGAGGTGGGTTCTTTTGACGGGTACGAGGTGGGCGAGGCAGTCGGGTCTGCTGTTGGTGCTGCGGTTGGTGCTTTGCTCGGGAAGCTCGTGGGCGAGGCAGTCGGGTCTGCTGTTGGTGCTGCGCTTGGTGCTTTGCTCGGGAAGCTCGTGGGCGAGGCTGTCGGGTCTGCTGTTGGGGATGGGGTTGGTGCTTTGCTCGGGAAGCTCGTCGGCGAAGCCGTTGGTTCCGATGACGGGGCGCTGCTCGGCGAGGCGCTCGGCGAGGGAGAGGGCGCGTCGGAGGGCGACCTCGTCGGCTGCCCTGTCGGTGATTCGGTAGGAAAGGCTGTCGGTGCGAGCGACGGCGCGGCGGACGGCCACGGCGTCGGCGCCCTCGACGGCGCTGCGGTAGTCGGTGAGCTGCTCGGTGGTTGCGTGGGTGACAGCGTCATCCCACCCGCTCCCGCCGCGGTCACTACGAACCCCGTCCCAACGAAGGCCTGGACGTGGTCGCTGAGAGTCTTGGTGTTGTCGTTCGTGCTGTACGAGACGTCTGTCCCGTCACCCCCGAGCGACGCGCTCACTCGACACACCACGGCGTCGCTCACCATGGTCAGCAGAATCTCCTCGATCTGCGTCGCGAAACCGGTAGAGTCACACGCTGCGCACGACTCGCACCCCATGAAAGCGTAGAAGGGCGCGTCCACAGACACGCTGGCGGGGACGCGCGTCGGTGCCAGTGTCGGTGCCGCGCTAGGCACAGCGGTTGTCGGCGCCACGCTTGGCGCCGGGGTCGGGTCCCGCGTGCCGTCGATCGGGCACGGGCTGCCGACCAGGCCGAAGTAATCGATGCCGGCGCTGCGGGCCGAGTGCCCTTGAGAGCACGGATTCAGCTTAATCGCGATGTAGCGCGCCAGCGTCGGCGTTTTGAGCTTGAACGGAAGCACTCCCGTCCATTTCTTGTCCGTGCTGCCAAAGACGGTGTTTGCACCATACCCCTTAGGCTGTCCGCCACCGTCGTAACCAGAGCTGCCAGACCCCCCCGAGTAGAACGCTCGGGTGCCGGTCCACGGGTCCCAGTCAGTGTCCAGCAAGTTGGGGATACCGCTGTGGGCTGGGTTGGCGCACGTCGTCGCGTAGGCCTGGGAAACATGTATGGCACCGTGACCTAAGTCGCCCGGGATGGTGTCGTCCCACACGAACGTGCCGCCGTATTGCATCACGTCCCCGAACGAGGCGGGCGGCGTGTGGTCCAACGGAGAGTTCCAACCGGCGACTGAGATCCACCTCGGCATGTCATAGCCGAGAGCGCCTGCAATCCTCCCCGGTTGGATCATCACGTGCGTGATGTCGTAGTTGTTGCCCAGGTCAAATACGACCTCGCGGTCCCACCGGTTGGTTGATGTCGATGTCGGCGTTGTCCAATGGTGGCTGTCCGCACTGTACACCTCCCAATACGTGTCCGGTGTACCGACGATGACATTGCCCGAGTCCAGCATCCCCGCCACAGAGCCGCCCGAGCCGCCGTCGTGGAGCACCGCCGGGTCGTATACTGCGTCGGTGATAAGCTGCCCGTAGTCGCACGTTGTTGGGGATGGCGTCGGCGGTGGCGGAGGCGGGGGTGGGTTGAAGTAGAACATGCAACTGTACGCCCAACACTCGTGGTCGTAGGCGGTACAGACGCTGTTGGGGTCGGTGTTCGTCGCGCACTCCGCGACGGTCGGGAAGTAGGCCACCGGGTCCGCGCCCCAAAAATTGTTCCACCCTCCGCCACCGTTGCCCACATATGTCGTACAGCCGGGCGGGAGGCCACTGTGTCTTGTGTACGTTGCAGTGTGCTGGGTGGTCCACCTCTTGTAGTACTCGTACTTCACGGTCCCGTGCGTATTCCACAGGCCCAATGTTCGGTACGGGTACACCGTAGGCGAATTCGACCCCATCCAGACGGTCGGGTTCGGGTACCCCGACGACAGGAGCTCACAATCGGATTTGCGCAGCGGCTCGTACCCAAGCGCGATGTAGTCGCCGAAAGTATGCGGCCCCTCGCTCGGAGGGGACCCGTGGTACGCCATAAACAACCCGCTCGAACCCTGTTCCGAGACCAGCCCGTAGTGGTCGTACACGTCCTTGAGAGCGTTTCGGTGGAGCTGCCATTCCTGGCCGTAATCCACCAGGTTCATCGAGTCCCACCACACGTCATCAAGCAGCCACGCTGTCGTCGTCGGTGACGACGTCGGCGCCGCCGACGGCTGCAGCGTCCACCCGGGGATCTCGCACCCGTGTCTCACACTCAGATCCCGTATCGAAGGACCACTCCACCCGCTTGCAGCCGTCCAAAGCGAATCAGTCCAAAACCGCAGGTAGCGTGCATTTACAAAGCCGGGGTATCGGTCCGTCGGTATGTCGACCGATTGGTACGCACCGGACCAATCCGTCGAGTAAACTCGCATGCAGTCAGGCCATGTGGCTGTACCGGACAACGCCGTCTCTGACCAACAAAATAACCAGCCCACGCC
>Ga0308019_10002590_pt1 | contig 10276 bp, 18 predicted proteins | sample Neamet284_FD_203135 | JGI IMG/M metagenome (GOLD analysis project Ga0308019, IMG submission 203135) | Marine microbial communities from water near the shore, Antarctic Ocean - #284 | ecosystem: Environmental > Aquatic > Marine > Unclassified | place: Southern Ocean | collected 2014-10-01
AGTTAGTACTATAAATTTAGCTAATAAACCAGAAAGAGAGATGAAAAAACAAACTGAATGTCTTGCTAAAAATATGTATTTTGAAGTACGCAATCAAGGCACAGCTGGTATGTTAGCTGTGTCTTCTGTTGTTATCAATCGTGTTAATGATGATAGATTTCCTAATACAATATGTAAAGTAGTAAAGCAAGGCGGAAGTAAAAAACTTAATAAATGTCAATTCAGTTGGCATTGTGATGGAGTCTCAGACATTCCAAAGAATAAAAAGATTTATAAAAAAAACCTTGACTTTGCTCGTAAGATAATGGATAATAGTAAACAGTGGATTGACATTACAGACGGTTCAACTTTCTACCATGCTAATTATGTTAGACCTTCATGGAGAAAAAAGTTTATAAGAACAACTGAAATTGATAAACATATATTTTATAGATGGAATAAAAAATGATTGATAAATTAGTATCGGTGGTAACACCAGCAGGTGAGTTTGTTGGTAGGCTTGAATACCAAGGCGAGAATAAAGTAATTCTCAAAAATCCAAAGATGATAGTTAATACAAAAGATGGTATGGGTTTTGCTCGTGGTGTATGTCTTACTGGTAAAGAAAATCCTGAAGAAGTAACTTTTTGGGGTTCGGGTATTGTTCTTGTTACAGAAAGCAATGATGATATTGAAAAAGCATATATTCAGACAACTAGTGGAATTATTATCTAATGGCGATGACATTTGATGAGTATCAAGAATTCGCACGTTCAACAGCAATCTATCCAGAAGATTGTAGAGTTGTGTATCCTACACTTGGATTGTGTGGTGAGGCTGGTGAAGTTGCAGAAAAAATTAAAAAACATATGCGTGACGGCAGAACACTGGTTGGTGTTGGACTTGAATTAGGTGATGTGTTGTGGTATATCTCTGCTCTTGCAGATGATTTAGGTGTAACTCTTGAAGAGATTGCACAGGCCAATGTGGCAAAACTAAGTTCTAGAATGGAACGTAACAAAATTACTGGTGATGGCGATAACAGATGAACATTTTTTACCTAGATGAAGACCCCAAGATTGCTGCACAGATGATGTGTAATAAACATGTTGTCAAGATGATTTTAGAAAGTGCACAAATGCTTTGTACTACACATCGTGTTCTTGATGATGTTGATATGATTGAAGGTGAACATTTATACAAGATGGCTCACAAGAACCATCCTAGTACAATCTGGGTCCGTTCTAGTTGGGAAAATTACATGTGGTTGTATGAACATATGGTTGCACTCATGCAAGAATATACACATCGATATGATAAGCATCACGCCACGGAACGGTTGATGGTGCCACTGTATGATGCACCTATAAATATTCCCGGTAGTATTAAAAATGACAAATCTTATGGTGAGAGTGGTTTTGTTGATGTGCCATTCACTGAACCACCACAATGTATGCCTGACTATTGTAAAGAGAAAGATACAATTAATGCGTATCGTTCTTACTATATAAAAGAGAAATCAGGTTTCGCAAAATGGAAGCGGAGAAAAGTACCGGAGTGGTTTAATGACAGAGAGTTCTCAGGAATATCTCAATAAAAAGATAATTAAGATAGAAAAACAAATTTATTTACATATTGAAAAAATAAATAAAAATAACTCTACAGAAGGATTGTCTGAAATTGAAACGTTTAAAAATCAATTAGTAATGCTGGAGATAATTTTTTCTTACTTGCACAGAAAATTGAAGAGGCTAAACAAAGAATTGGAATCTAAAATATAATGCCAACATATACATTTTTTAATGAATTAGCAGGAACAGAATATGATGAATTTATGTCCATCGCAGATATGGAAAAATTACTAAAAGAATATCCACACATCAAACGGTCATGGGGGCCAGGTAGTGCACCTGCATTAACTGGAGATCATCTTATGGGTGTTGGTCCAAAAAATGATGAAGGGTTCAAAGATTTAATGAAAGGTATTGCTTCTAAACATCCAGATTCTCCAATGGCAGATAAGTATGGAAATAGTAAGAGCATTCAGCGATTGAAATCAGAAAGCATCATAAATGAACATAGAAAGAGAAAATAATGGCTTCTAAGAAAGTTACAAAAGAAATTGGAATTTCCAATCTAATTTCTGTCAAACCTATAACAGACAACCAAAAAATTGTGTTTGAATCTTGGAAAAAAGGACAACATCAATTTTTGTATGGCGCAGCAGGAACAGGAAAAACCTTCATATCCCTATATCTTGGTTTACAAGATGTATTAGATTTACAAACTGCATATGATAAGGTTATCATAGTTCGTTCTTTAATACCTACAAGAGAAATTGGTTTTCTTCCTGGCGATGAAGAAGATAAATCTGCATTGTATCAAGTGCCGTATCAAAATATGGTTCGTTTTATGTTTCAAATGAATAATGAACAGGCATTTAATGGTCTATACGATAAACTAAAATCACAGGGTTCTCTATTCTTTTTGTCAACTTCTTTTCTGAGAGGATTGACATTTGATAACTCACTGATTATAGTAGATGAATGTCAGAATCTAAATTTTCACGAATTAGATACTATTATCACTAGAGTCGGCCAGGATTCCAGAATTGTTTTCTGTGGAGATTTTGGTCAATCTGATTTGCAAAAAGTAAATGAGAAGAATGGGCTTTATAATTTTTTAAAGATTTTACAACAGATGGATGTATTCAATTGTATGGAATTCAATATAGGAGACATCGTTAGATCTGGTTTTATTAGAGACTATCTTATTAATAAAATAAAAATGGGTTTACATCTTGAATAAAATTTATATAAAACCAACACCAAAAGGAGAAATAAAAAATGTCTTATAAACTATCGTCAAAATCAAGAATGCGGTTAGAAGGTGTCAATCTAGATTTGATTGATGTTGTTGAATATGCTATTGAAGTAACAGAAGTCGATTTCGGTGTTATTCAAGGACTTAGAACTTTAGAAGAACAAATAGCACTTGTTGCTAAAGGTGCGTCTAAAACTATGAAGTCTAAACATCTAGAAGGAAATGCTGTAGATTTGATGGCATATATCAATGGTAGAGGTTCTTGGGAACTAAATGTCTATGATGAAATTGCAGATGCTATGAAGACTGCTGCAATTAAATTGGATGTTGGTGTTCGTTGGGGTGCTGCTTGGAGTGTATCAGACATTCGTGATTGGGATGGTACTATGGAAGAAGCAATGCTAAGTTATGTTGATCTTCGTAGGTCACAGGGTCGCCGCCCGTTCATTGATGGACCACATTTTGAGTTGATTTAATGATTGAAACAAATTATGCATTAAACACAATATTTTTTCTAATATCGGGTGCAATGGTTATGTGGATGGCAGCAGGATTTACTGCTCTTGAAGCTGGCTCGGTTAGAACTAAAAATGTTACAGAAATTTTAACAAAGAATGTTGCATTATTTTCAGTAGCATCTATTGCATTTTTGTTTTTAGGTTATGAGATAATGTATGGATGGACTGAACCAGATACACATTCAATGTATGCCGATTTCTTTTTCCAAATGGTATTTGTTGCAACTGCAATGTCTGTTGTTTCAGGTGCAGTTGCAGAAAGAAAGAAACTATGGTCATTTCTGATATTTACTGCTATATTTTCAGCGGTTATTTATCCGCTTGAAGGTTCTTGGACTTGGGGTGGTGGATTTTTAAGTGAACTAGGATTTTTTGATTTTGCTGGTTCTGGCATTGTTCATATGGCTGGTGCTGCAGCTGCACTTGCATCTGTGATTATGATAGGCGCTCGTGATGGAAAGTATGACAAGAATGGGAAACCGAAAAACATTCCCGGTTCAAATATGCCCCTTGTTGCACTAGGCACATTAATCCTGTGGTTGGGTTGGTTCTTTTTTAATGGTGGTTCTCAACTAGCATTTTCTACCATTGATGATGCAAATGCATTAGGTAAAATCTTTGTTAACACTAACATGGCAGCTGCCGGTGGATTGTTGGGTGCTATGATTGTATCTAAACTTTGGACAAAGAAAGTCATTCTCAATGTAACTCTAAATGGAGCATTGGCAGGATTGGTAGTTATTACTGCTGACCCGTATTCACCAAGTCCAGAATTTGCAGTGCTTTATGGTGCGTTGGGTGGTGCATTAATTCCAATGTCTATGACACTTCTTGAGAAATGGGGTATTGATGACCCTGTTGGTGCTATCTCTGTACATGGTACTGCTGGTATACTTGGATTACTATTAGTTCCAATCTTTAACATAGATGCAATATTGATGATTCAATTACTTGGTATTAGTGTTATTGGTGGATTTGTATTTACAACTTCTCTAGGCACATGGTGGGTGTTGGACAAAACTATTGGTATTCGTGTAGGTAAAGAAGAAGAATTGGTTGGTTCTGATATGTATGAAGGTACAGGAAATGCTTATCCAGAATTTATGGATAAATAAATTAACAAAGGCTTGAAAAATAAATAATGTTTAATCATGTAGAGGTAGAGTTGCAACCTTTAACGGCAACTAACAATAATGGTGTACGGTTATACAATACGCCAGAGGGTAACAAATACCCATCAATCACAACTGTTCTGTCAATTCGTAATAAAAAAGGATTGATGGAATGGCGTAAGCGGGTGGGTGAAGAGGCTGCAAATAATATTGCAAGAAAGGCATCTTCCAGAGGTAACAAGGTCCATCATATGTGTGAGGACTATTTAAATAATAAGGATATTGAACATCATAAAAAGGAGTTTTTTCCTTGGTGTATTTTTACCGAAATGAAAAATAAATTGTTATGTAATATAAATAATATATATGCACAGGAGTGTGGTTTGTATAGTGACAGTTATAGAATTGCTGGTAGAGCAGATTGTATTGCAGAATACAAAGGAAAATTGTCTATTATAGATTTTAAAACTTCAACTAAAGAACGCACAGATTTATGGAATGAAAATTATTATATTCAAGGTGCTGCATACGCTGAGATGTTTGGTGAGAGAACGGGAATAGTCGTTGATCAAGTGGTAATACTTGTAGTTACAGAAGATGGAACAACACAAGAATTTATAAAAAAGAAATACGAATATCTACCATTACTTACTGAGACAATAAAGAAATGGGAAGAAAAAAATGAAATACTTAATCATAACATTGACGATAATGTTGGGACTGTTGCTGCCTAATTTATCATATTCTCAAATTGGTGAGGTTATACCTTGGCCTGAACCAAAGAATCTTGAACCACCTGAAAAATCATCACAAAACAATGACATGTTTCCAATATGGGCTCCCGGTGATAAAGTACAGACTAGGGTACTTTGTAAAGATAAAGAAACGATAAGAAAAATTGTTATGGCTGATAAGCGTGATAAAGCAAATCTTATGAATTTATTGAATAGATTTGTGGAAAGTGGAATTTGTATGGGACTGCATGAACCAGTTCTATTTATAGTTGAAGAATTGCATTATCAATATAAGGATTCTGATGGTGTTGATACAGTTGTAATGAAAGTATTTAAACAAGTGAAAGATAAAGTAATAAATGGATATCTTATAGTTTATGGTACAATAACTCCGTCAATTTAGAAAAAAGACTTGACACCAAGACCAAAATTTAGTATACTTTATATATGGTTTGGGAATACCAATCAATTCCTTGGTAGCTCAGTTGGTAGAGCGGGTGACTGTTAATCACTAGGTCGGCGGTTCGAACCCGTCCCAAGGAGCCATTTTAGGGATATTTTGTTTTTACCAAAAGAAAGATATAGAAACTTAGAAAAAAGACTTGACACCAACACATAAATTTGATATACTTTATATATGGTTGGGAGAAAGAAAACAGAAGTGGTTATAGTTGTATGAAGTGAGTTGGATGCATTGCGGACGGCGGTTCGATTCCGCCCAGCTCCACCAAAAACAGTTTAATAATATAAAGACTTTTTTTGATGGGGCTGACAAGGTTTCGACGTGGTGAAAGAAGGCGAACAGACAACTCGACAGGCGAATGTCGTAAAACTAGCAAAACCTATAAACGCCAACGATGACGTTTACTTTGAAGACTTTGCACTAGCTGCATAGATTTTCACGGGGTATGAGTACCACCTTGTTATATAACGGGCTCATTTTTAATGAATTGCTAATGTGGTAATTCAAATTTGTCATTAAAATGGAGAAAATTTATTATGACTACTGAAACTCAAGCACAACGTGTGATTAATGTACTAAAGAATGGTGTAGAATTGACTGCTAAGCAGATTGCTGCCCGTTATGGTGTGAAGAATGTTCGTGCTGTTATCAGTCAACTTCGTTCAGAAGGATATGCTATCTTTTTGAATAAGCGTGTGAGTTCTTTTGATGGTGAGACATATTCTAAATACCGTCTTGGAACACCAACAAGGGCAACAGTCGCCGCAGGTTTTGCTGCACTGCGTACTGCGTAACTTTTAATTAGAAGTTGGCCCTGTTTATACAGGGCCAATTATAAGGATATAATGATGCCATTGAAGACATCTAAAACTTTCTCATTGAACATTGAGAAAATTGTGCTAGAAAAAAACATCACCCATATGGATGCAGTACTTTGGTATTGTGATAAAGAAGGTATTGAACCTGATACAATTAATTCACTTGTTTCAAAATCACTCAAAGAAAAGATTGAAGCAAACGCAAGAGAATTAAATTTTTTACCAAAATGTGCTCAATTACCTGTATAAAGGTATTGACATTGACCCCTAAATATAGTATTATTGATAATGTTGCATCTATGGAGAATTACCAAGTGACTGACCAAGAACATCATACCGAGAATTTCTTTGAAGCTAAGTATGAAAAGCTTTTAGAAGATACAAAAAGTGAACAGATTGAGATGATGTATCTCAAGAAAGAAAATAATGAATTGAGTGAGAAAGTAAAAAATCTCGGTTCTCGCCAACCCAGTTGGCCAAAAGGTTATCGTCCTGCCCGCCCGGATGGTCCTCGTCCACAAAAAGATAAACTTAATCGACGATAATTTAATAACGCTGGATTAGCTCAGCAGGTAGAGCAGTTGCTTTGTAAGCATCAGGTCGGGAGTTCGATTCTCTCATCCAGCACCAACTTTAATTGCGGGTGTCGTATAATGGTTATTATAAGAGGTTTCCAACCTTTTGATGTCAGTTCGATTCTGTCCACCCGCTCCAACTTTTGAGAAATGTTATGAGTAAAAAATTGAAAGATAATGTAGATTTGCAATATCGTATCTTGGACTGTTGGCGTCTTACTGAAGAGATTGATTTTTTGTCTGAATCTATTTTAGAAGAAACATTGGAAAAGGAAGATATTGTTGATGTATTGAAAGGTTTAAAAATTACTTATGAAAGGAAATTTGATATTTTGCATAGTCAATGGGCAGGTATTCTGACTCAAGATGAAGATTGGCTTGAAAAATGAAAATTAAATTGATATCTTATTCACAGTTGCCAGCAATTAGTGGTTTGCAAAATGATTTACAACAACTGATTGCATATTGTGCACGAGTATCAAATCCAAGTAATCAAACGAATGAAGATACTTCTGATAAACTTATCAAGTATCTTATAAAGAACAAACATTGGTCACCGCTTGAAATGGTAAATGTTTGTTTGGAGATTGAAACTACAAGAGATATTGCGAGACAAATTTTACGTCATCGTTCATTTTCATTTCAAGAATTCAGTCAGCGATATGCTGACCCAACGAAAGATATGAAGTTTGTTACTAGAGAAGCAAGATTACAAGATTCAAAGAATAGACAGAACAGCGTTGCGCTGGATTCAGATAATGATATACATGTGGCATGGAAAATCAAGCAGTTATCTATTATTCATGAGTGTAGAGTGGCATATAACTGGGCGATAGATAATGGCATCGCAAAAGAACAGGCTCGTGTAGTTCTTCCTGAAGGACTAACCATGTCTCGTATGTATATGAATGGCACACTTCGTAGTTGGGTTCATTACATTGAATTGCGAACCGCAAATGGAACACAGAAAGAACACATGGAAGTTGCAAAGTATTGTGCATTTGAAATTGCTAAAATTTTTCCTTTAATGAATGAGATTATTTGATTATGGCTCTGATGCCAATTTATTACACCACTAACAATACTCGTAAACGAAAGAAGTCAAAGAAGAAAGTTGTTACTGCAACAAAATTAGACCGAAGTAAACTTACTGGTGCTAGTATTTTTATTGCATCATACAAACGTGAGACAATACATATACCAAGTAAAAGTAGTGGAATTGGTAATACAGAATTGAAAGACAATAGTTATAAACTAGAAGTCTCAAAAAACTATACTATTGCCCCTGCCTATAACAAAGGTGCATATCAGGTTATAGGAAAGGACAACATCAAAGACATTGGACGTTAAAATGAACGTAACAAACTAAATGAAAAAATCTATAGTTCTTGGTAATGGTGAATCTCGTAAATGGTTTAATCATGATTATTTAGATTATGCTATTGCAAACATAGAGACATGGGGATGTAATGCAATCTATCGTGATGGTAGAGTAGATAATCTTGTTGCAATGGATTATGCTATGCAACAAGAAATCTATATGTCAGGGTATCCAATTCATAATAAATGTTGGTTTGCGAATTGGAATAAAGTACCAATACAGGCTGCAGAAATGATGTTGTTGGGATTTGGTATTTCCAGTGAATTCGTTCATTGGCCAATGTCATGGCTTGAGAAAGGAGTTAATTCTAAATTAGAATGTGTTATATCAGGTAAAGATCCAGCCATTCTTGGAGATAGAGTATCCGAGATGATGAAAGAATTTCCTCATCTTGATATAAAAGATTTAAAACTCAAGATGGAAAAGGACATGGGTATTTGGATAACTCCTGTACAAGAAAAAGATTATGTAGAGAACATACAAAATTATTATGGTTGGTCAGCAGGAAATACAGCATTATCTCTTGCTTGTGAAGGAGGTGCTAAAGAAATATATTTGTTAGGATTTGATTTAAGCGATTATAACTTATCATTTAACAATATTTACAAAGGAACAGATAATTATCTTCCTGATAGTGCAAAGGGTTTTAATCCTGCAAATTGGATTGTTCAAATGACTAATGTATTTGAAAAATATCGAGATAATGTTTTCTATTGGACAGACAGTTCTTGGGAATTATGGGCAGATAAATTTATGCCAAAAAATGTTAAACATATAGACAAGGATGAATTTATGGATAAAGTAGGGATTTTTTAATAAAAAGAGTAAACAAACTATTGACAATACACTTTCATTATGATACTATAAAACAACATACATTAACATATATTAACATACGCAAATAAGGAGACACATATGTCATTTGCTTCAATGAAGAAAAAAAGTAACCTTGATGATCTTTTGGGTGCTGCCCAAAAAGAATCTTCACCACAAGATAAAAAGTCCTACAAAGACGAACGTCTATGGAAACCCACTATGGATAAAACAGATAATGGATATGCCGTTATTCGTTTTCTTCCTGCATCAGAAGGTGAAGATCTTCCTTGGGTGAAGATTTGGAATCATGCTTTTCAAGGCCCAACAGGTCAATGGTATATTGAAAATTCACTAACTACACTTAGTCAAAGCGATCCTGTATCTGAATACAATTCCAAACTTTGGAATTCTGGTGTAGAATCTGATAAAGAAATTGCTCGTAAGCAGAAACGCAAATTGCAATATTATTCTAACATCTATGTTGTTACTGATTCTGCAAATCCAGAAAATGAAGGTAAAGTTTTTCTCTATCGTTATGGTAAGAAAATCTTTGATAAAGTAATGGAAGCAATGCAACCTGCATTTCAAGATGAAGTCGCAATCAATCCTTTTGATTTTTGGAATGGTGCAGATTTTAAATTGAAACTTCGTAAGGTTGATGGTTATTGGAATTACGATAAATCAGAATTCTCAGCTGCAGCTGCATTGTTGGAAGATGATGGTGAATTGGAAAATGTCTATAAAAAGATTTATCCTCTTTCAGAGTTTACTGCATCTACAAACTTCAAATCATATGAAGAACTGAAAAATCGTTTTGAACTGGTTCTTTCTGGAGTCACTGCTGTTTATACAGTTGCAACTCTTATGGAAGACGAACCAACCGCATCTGTAAAAATTGACACGAAGGCAGAACCCAATCCTGTTCCATCTGTCAGTGATGATGATGAAGATGACGCAATGTCATATTTTCAGAAATTGGCAGAAGAAGCCTAGAGAAGTTCTGGACCCGAACTATTCGGGTCCAGTTTTCTTATGTATAACCGTCTAGAATACCACT
>Ga0308019_10002599_pt1 | contig 10264 bp, 8 predicted proteins | sample Neamet284_FD_203135 | JGI IMG/M metagenome (GOLD analysis project Ga0308019, IMG submission 203135) | Marine microbial communities from water near the shore, Antarctic Ocean - #284 | ecosystem: Environmental > Aquatic > Marine > Unclassified | place: Southern Ocean | collected 2014-10-01
AACGGCTATCCTGAATATAAGTGGCATGACCTGCATGGGCTGTGTCAGTAGTATAGAAAAAGTATTAGCAAAAATTACTGGAGTAAGTAATTCCGATGTTTCACTAAAAAAACAACAGGCTGAAATTCAGTATGACCCAGAAAAGACCGATATAAATCAACTTAAAGAAGCTATTGTGGGAGCAGGATTTGAAATCAATATCTAGTTCTAAGATCCTAGCATAATAAGATAAAATGAGAATGAAAGAATAGAATCAATTTTAGAATTACTTTCTTTTAGGGGGGTGAATCTACCCTTTACAGTATCCATTATTTTGGAACCAGGTAACCGCATCTTGTATTGCTTCTGATGAAGGTCGGTATTGATAGCCCAAATCTCTAATTGCTTTTTCACTTGAAAAAAACATTTTCTTCTCTGCCATACGAATACTGTCTACTGAAGCACGTGGCTGAGTATTCGTAGCAATCGCAACTTTCTCCATTATCCAAGCTACAGGAAGCATCATCCCCATCGAAATATTCATTCTTTTTATCTTTTTACCGATAATTTCATCTATTGCCTGCAAAATTTGAATCAAATGTAGGTTCTCACCACCCAATATATATCGTTCTCCTGTCTTTCCATGCATATACGCTAATAAATGACCCTGTGCAATATCATCAACATGTGCAACATTAAGACCTGTACTCATATAAGCTGGCATCCGGCCACAAAGCGTATCAAGTACTATCTGCCCTGTCGGAGTTGGTTTTATATCACGTGGGCCTACAGGAGTAGAAGGATTGACAATAACTAAAGGTAACTGGTGCTTGTTAGTTAAGTGCTGCACTACTTGCTCAGCAAGAAACTTTGAACGCTTATAATGCCCGGTCATATTATTAAGGCTGGATGGAGTACTTTCATTTGCAGGACTAGCATCTGAATTTATACCTAAAGTAGCCACGCTACTAGTATAAATTATGCGGCTAACGTCAGCTTCATATGCTGCAAGTATCAGCTCTTGTGTTCCTTTAACGTTAATATCATACATAGTTTCAGGATCAGGCACCCATAGACGGTAATCCGCAGCCACATGAAATAAATTTTCACAATTAGAAACTGCACGTTTCAAAGAAGAGACATCGCGCAGGTCCCCCTCTGAAATTTCTACAGGTAATCCCTTCAGATTACTTTGGTCACTTCCAGCCCTTACTAAACACCGCACCTCATGTCCGGCCTCTAGTAAGCAACGCGCAACCGCTGAGCCAACAAAACCGTTGGCTCCAGTAACTAATGATTTCATAGCGCACTTTTCCTAGTATTTTAGATTTATAAAACCTTACTGCGCAAAATGAACCTATCTCTTCATCATATCTAATGGGATGCTAACATGAAATATTATTAAGAATAATATATATAGCCTAATATAAACTCTATAGGTTTAGAACATAAAAAAGCCCCGAGCTCTTTATGAGTCGGGGCGTTCTTATTTAAAAATGCCTGGCAGTGACCTACTTTCACATGCGTAATGCACACTATCATCGGCGCAACCTCGTTTCACGGTCCTGTTCGGGATGGGAAGGGGTGGGTCCAAAGCGCTATTGCCGCCAAGCGTAACCGTAATCTGGAAGAAGTAAATTTCAATGGATTAAATCATATTTATTTAAACAACCTGCAAACGTATCGAATGATTTTAATAACTACTTAATCATAATCTTTCACACGTTAACTTAAGGTTATAGGATCAAGCCGCACGGACAATTAGTATCGGTTAGCTTAACACATTACTGTGCTTCCACACCCGACCTATCAACGTCGTGGTCTTCAACGATCCTTTAGGGGGGTTTAACCCCCGGGAAATCTTATCTTGAGGTGAGTTTCCCGCTTAGATGCTTTCAGCGGTTATCTCTTCCCCACTTAGCTACCCGGCAATACGACTGGCGTCATAACCGGTACACCAGAGGTGAGTCCACTCCGGTCCTCTCGTACTAGGAGCAGGTCCTCTCAAATTTCCAACGCCCACGGCAGATAGGGACCAAACTGTCTCACGACGTTTTAAACCCAGCTCACGTACCACTTTAAATGGCGAACAGCCATACCCTTGGGACCGGCTACAGCCCCAGGATGTGATGAGCCGACATCGAGGTGCCAAACTCCCCCGTCGATATGAACTCTTGGGAGGAATTAGCCTGTTATCCCCGGCGTACCTTTTATCCGTTGAGCGATGGCCCTTCCATACAGAACCACCGGATCACTATGACCTGCTTTCGCATCTGCTCGACTTGTCAGTCTCGCAGTCAAGCACGCTTATGCCATTGCACTATCAGCACGATTTCCGACCGTACCTAGCGTACCTTCGTACTCCTCCGTTACACTTTGGGAGGAGACCGCCCCAGTCAAACTGCCTACCATACACGGTCCCCGATCCAGATAATGGACCTAGGTTAGAATCTCAAGAACATCAGGGTGGTATTTCAACGATGGCTCCATGAACTCTAGCGAGCTCACTTCAAAGCCTCCCACCTATCCTACACAAATATTCTCAAAACCCAATGTAAAGCTACAGTAAAGGTGCACGGGGTCTTTCCGTCTAGCCGCGGGTAGATTGCATCTTCACAACCATTTCAACTTCGCTGAGTCCCTGGAGGAGACAGTGTGGCCATCGTTACGCCATTCGTGCAGGTCGGAACTTACCCGACAAGGAATTTCGCTACCTTAGGACCGTTATAGTTACGGCCGCCGTTTACCGGGGCTTCAATCAAGAGCTTGCACCCCATCATTTAACCTTCCGGCACCGGGCAGGCGTCACACTCTATACGTCCACTTGCGTGTTTGCAGAGTGCTGTGTTTTTATTAAACAGTCGCAGCCACCATTTCTTTGCAACCCCCATCCGCTTCACGCGTAAAGCGCTACACGTACCGGGGGTACTCCTTATCCCGAAGTTACGGAGTTAATTTGCCGAGTTCCTTCTCCAGAGTTCTCTCAAGCGCCTTAGAATTCTCATCCCACCCACCTGTGTTGGTTTGCGGTACGGTCTTTATTCAACTGAAGCTTAGTGGCTTTTCCTGGAAGCATGGTATCACTCACTTGGCGCCCCGAAGGGCGTTGCGTTATCGCGCCTCAACTAAGCTGCTCGGATTTGCCTAAGCAGCACGTCTACACGCTTGAACCGGGACATCCAACACCCGGCTGAGCTAACCTTCTCCGTCCCCACATCGCATTGAATAAAGGTACTGGAATATTAACCAGTTTCCCATCAGCTACGCATTTCTGCCTCACCTTAGGGGCCGACTCACCCTGCGCCGATGAACGTTGCACAGGAATCCTTGGGTTTTCGGCGAGGGAGCCTTTCACTCCCTTTATCGCTACTCATGTCAGCATTCGCACTTCCGATACCTCCAGCAGCCTTCACAAGCTACCTTCGCAGGCTTACGGAACGCTCTCCTACCATTTACACAAGGCTGACCTTGTGTAAATCCCTAGCTTCGGTGTACAGTTTGAGCCCCGTTACATTTTCCGCGCAGGACGACTCGATCAGTGAGCTATTACGCTTTCTTTAAAAGATGGCTGCTTCTAAGCCAACTTCCTGACTGTTTTCGCCTTCCCACCTCGTTTACCACTTAACTGTACTTTGGGACCTTAGCTGAGGGTCTGGGTTGTTTCCCTTTCGACACCGGACGTTAGCACCCGATGTCTGTCTCCCACGCTTGCACTCTTCGGTATTCGGAGTTTGCCATGGGTTGGTAAGCCTAAACGGCCCCCTAGCCATAACAGTGCTCTACCCCCGAAGGTGATACGTGAGGCACTACCTAAATAGTTTTCGGAGAGAACCAGCTATTTCCAGATTTGATTAGCCTTTCACCCCTACCCACAGCTCATCCCCTAATTTTTCAACATTAGTGGGTTCGGACCTCCACGAAGTGTTACCCCCGCTTCATCCTGGCCATGAGTAGATCATCTGGTTTCGGGTCTACACCCAGCAACTAAACGCCCTATTAAGACTCGCTTTCGCTACGCTTCCCCTATTTGGTTAAGCTTGCTACTGAATGTAAGTCGCTGACCCATTATACAAAAGGTACGCAGTCACCCCGAAGGGCTCCTACTGTTTGTATGCATGCGGTTTCAGGATCTATTTCACTCCCCTTCCGGGGTTCTTTTCGCCTTTCCCTCACGGTACTGGTTCACTATCGGTCGATTACGAGTATTTAGCCTTGGAGGATGGTCCCCCCATATTCAAACAGGATTTCTCGTGTCCCGCCCTACTTGTTCCAACCCTAGTTCCACACTCAAACTTTCATCTACGGGGCTATCACCCACTATGGCCCGACTTTCCAGACGGTTTGATTAGTTCAAGTGCTAAAAGTTGGAGGCTGATCCCATTTCGCTCGCCGCTACTCTGGGAATCTCGGTTGATTTCTATTCCTCTGGTTACTTAGATGTTTCAGTTCACCAGGTTCGCTACGCTTGACCTATGTATTCAGTCAAGGTTGACCCTTGCGGGCCGGGTTTCCCCATTCGGACATCTCCGGATCAATGCTTGTTTGCCAGCTCCCCGGAGCTTTTCGCAGGCTTCCACGCCCTTCATCGCCTGTAATCGCCAAGGCATCCACCACATGCACTTATTCGCTTGATCCTATAACCTTAAGGGCTTTTAGATTATGGGTATAAAGTCTATTAAATTAACTTTATAAATTCATCCCGTCCTCCAAAACCAATTAGTTACAGGTTGTTTCTGCATTGCATCCGACTAAAAATACAATGCATTGATACAATCTAACCCAATATCATTACATTCCAAGAGAAAACCATAATCATAAAGACTTAAGGTTCCTTAGAACACAAAATATTTACTTCTTCCAAATTTTTAAAGAACACCAAGAAATAGATTTGATAAATAACAGTCAAAAAACGACTAATAAATTTCAATAACATCTATTTCTATATAATACAGCCGCTGGTTAAAAACCAGAAGTAAGCGCTTTCGCTTACTTCTATTCTTTAAATTTCATAGCTTGTTTTAATTATTGGTGGAGGTGATCGGAATCGAACCGACGACCCCCTGCTTGCAAAGCAGGTGCTCTACCAATTGAGCTACACCCCCGCTATGTTGGTAGGTCTGGGTGGATTTGAACCACCGACCCCACGCTTATCAAGCGTGTGCTCTAACCAACTGAGCTACAGACCCTAATTTAAGGGTCCATGACAATTGCTGAATACTTATTTCCATGCATTCAACTACAGTCACCTAGCCCCTGCTTCTTAAACAACCGATAGGTTGTGGATACTTTACTGGGTTTTTCTCTTGAAAGGAGGTGATCCAGCCGCAGGTTCCCCTACGGCTACCTTGTTACGACTTCACCCCAGTCATGAATCTCACCGTGGCAAGCGCCCTCCTTGCGGTTAGACTACCTGCTTCTGGTGGAACCCACTCCCATGGTGTGACGGGCGGTGTGTACAAGACCCGGGAACGTATTCACCGCGACATTCTGATCCGCGATTACTAGCGATTCCGACTTCACGGAGTCGAGTTGCAGACTCCGATCCGGACTACGACGCGCTTTCTGAGATTAGCTCCCCCTCGCGGGTTGGCAACCCTCTGTACGCGCCATTGTATTACGTGTGAAGCCCTACCCATAAGGGCCATGAGGACTTGACGTCATCCCCACCTTCCTCCGGTTTGTCACCGGCAGTCTCATTAAAGTGCCCAACTAAATGATGGCAATTAATGACAAGGGTTGCGCTCGTTGCGGGACTTAACCCAACATCTCACGACACGAGCTGACGACAGCCATGCAGCACCTGTGTTATCGTTCCCTTTCGGGCACCTCCGCTTTTCTGCGGGCTTCGATACATGTCAAGGGTAGGTAAGGTTTTTCGCGTTGCATCGAATTAATCCACATAATCCACCGCTTGTGCGGGTCCCCGTCAATTCATTTGAGTTTTAATCTTGCGATCGTACTCCCCAGGCGGTCAACTTCACGCGTTAGCTACGTTACCAAGCCCGTAAAGGCCCGACAACTAGTTGACATCGTTTAGGGCATGGACTACCAGGGTATCTAATCCTGTTTGCTCCCCATGCTTTCGTCCCTCAGCGTCAGTATTGACCCAGGGGGCTGCCTTCGCCATCGGTGTTCCTCCACATATCTACGCATTTCACTGCTACACGCGGAATTCCACCCCCCTCTGCCATACTCTAGCCTTGTAGTTTCAGACGCAGTTCCCAGGTTAAGCCCGGGGCTTTCACATCTGACTTACAAAACAACCTGCGGACCCTTTACGCCCAGTAATTCCGATTAACGCTCGCACCCTACGTATTACCGCGGCTGCTGGCACGTAGTTAGCCGGTGCTTCTTCTGCCGGTACCGTCATTAATTACGAGTATTAATCGTAACCGTTTCGTTCCGGCTGAAAGAGCTTTACAACCCGAAGGCCTTCTTCACTCACGCGGCATGGCTGGATCAGGGTTTCCCCCATTGTCCAAAATTCCCCACTGCTGCCTCCCGTAGGAGTCTGGGCCGTGTCTCAGTCCCAGTGTGGCTGGTCGTCCTCTCAGACCAGCTACTGATCGAAGCCTTGGTAAGCTTTTACCTTACCAACAAGCTAATCAGGCATCGGCCGCTCCTAAAGCGCAAGGTCTTGCGATCCCCTGCTTTTCTCCTGAGAGATTATGCGGTATTAGCACACCTTTCGATGCGTTATCCCCCACTTATAGACACGTTCCGATGTATTCCTCACCCGTTCGCCACTCGCCACCAGGGTTGCCCCCGTGCTGCCGTTCGACTTGCATGTGTAAAGCATGCCGCCAGCGTTCAATCTGAGCCATGATCAAACTCTTCAGTTTAATAATGTTAAAACTCTCGCTTGACTTGTTACCTTGTTACATCGTGCGAGTACTTCTTTTTTTCAGTTGTCTCGAACCTACCTCGAAAGATAGATTTTTTGACGCCCTAGCAAAGTACCCACACCTATCGGCTGTAAATTTTTAAAGAACTGGTCTGACCAATAAACCTTATTGGCAGAGAAGCCGTGAATTATATAGACACCGAAACCGTATATCAAGATATTTCTTCTAATACTACATATATATATTGGATGTTAATGGATTATTACTTTAAATCTGAATGTTAAAGGATTGTTACCTTAGCAAATTTTCGTTTCCCTACCTGAATTACTGAAGTTGTTCCTAGCTTTAATTTTAGGTTTTTGTCACTTATTTTTTCCCCATTTAATTTCACCCCTTTCTGCTCGATCATGCGAAGAGCTTCTGATGTACTTGCTGTGAGGCCAGATTGCTTAAGGATTTTTGTTATACCCAACCCATCATCTTCACTTTGTAATTCTATTAGCGGGATATTTTCTGGTATTGCGCCATGTTTGAAGCGTGCCTCAAAATCAGTTACTGCTTTTTCTGCATCTTGTTTGCTGTGAAAACGCGTCACTATTTCCTTAGCAAATATTATTTTTATATCCCGCGGATTACGACCTTGCTCTATTTCCTTTTTCCATTGTCGGATAGTAATTAATGATTCAAAAGATAGTAACTCTAAATATTGCCACATCAATTCATCAGAAATTGACATTATCTTACCGAAGATTTCCTCAGCCGCCTCATCTATGCCGATATAATTATTTAACGATTTAGACATTTTATTCACGCCATCAAGCCCCACTAATAGAGGCATAGTAAGAATACATTGAGGGGGCTGATTAAAATGTTTTTGTAATTCACGTCCCACTAACAAATTAAACTTCTGATCGGTACCTCCTAATTCTATATCTGCCTTAAGCATGACCGAATCATAAGCTTGAATCAGTGGATACAAAAACTCATGAATAGAAATAGGCTGGTTGTTTCGGTACCTTTTACCAAAATCATCTCGTTCTAACATGCGAGCTACAGTATGAGTTGAGGCTATTTTGATTAGATCAGCCGCATTTACTTGGCTCATCCATTTTGAATTAAACGCAACTTCAGTTTGATCAGACCTCAGTATTTTGAATACTTGGTCTGTATAAGTTTTTGCATTCTCTGCGACTTGTTCCTCTGTTAAGGGAGGACGGGTAGTATTCTTCCCACTAGGGTCACCTATCATGCCCGTGAAGTCACCAATTAAGAATTGAATATGGTGACCCATATCCTGCAGCTGGCGCATCTTATTAAGCAGAACCGTATGACCCAAGTGCAAATCTGGAGCAGTTGGGTCAAAACCAGCTTTAATTCTTAGCGGAATACCTGTTGATAGCTTTTTCTTGAGTTCTTTTTCAACCAGGAGCTCGTCACAGCCTCGCCTGATAATCTCTAGCTGCTCTTCTATATCTTTGGGCACAGTTGATTATCCTAGATTATCTTCAGCAAAACCCCAGTTGATTAATTTCTCAATTACAGCATTAACATATTCAATTCTACGATTCTCATAATCAAGATAGTAAGCATGCTCCCATACATCAATAACAAGAAGTGGTTTTACCCCCATAGATAAGGGTGACTCTGCATTAGCAGTTTTAGCAACCTCAAGTTTGTCGCCGTTCATTACAAGCCATGCCCAACCACTTCCAAACTGAGTCATTGCTGCAGTAGCTAATTCTTTCTTACATGAGTCTAAGTCACCAAAAGAACTCTCAATCTTTTGCTTCAAAATTAAAGGAGGCTCCCCGCCGCCCTTCTGAGATAAGCTATTCCAGTAAAAAGTATGATTCCAAATTTGGGCGGAATTGTTGAAAATTCCCGCTTTACTAGCTTGGCCAGCTGTCTTAGTTATGATCTCTTGTAATGACAAATCGGCTAATTCTGTATCAGCTATCAGATTATTCAGGTTATTAACATAAGTTTTATGATGTTTGCCATAGTGGATGCCTACCGTACGCGCCGAAATAACTGGATCTAGGGCATCTTCTGCGTAGGGAAGGGGCGGTAATGTATGTGGCGTGTTACTCATTATTCTGACTCCTATATTTTGACAAATCTACTTATATTCTTCTCAAACCAAATATTACGGTTAAGTCTCTTAAGTAGGATACTACTAAATGAACAAAGAACCGAGAAAGTTATGGGGCTTTCAGCTCTAATAAAGGCTTATCAGGGTAATGTTGCATTTGATACGCCGCCCATAATCTACTTGCAATACGATAAGCAAGGAGATTTACATGTAGTTGAAACGATTCATTATCAAGTTCTTGCGTGGTTTGCTTAAAAAGCTTCAGCCATTGCTCAAACAGCTCAGGACGAAGATTTGGCACAGCTAAATGTTTGGGCATTGGCGCCCCATTAAAACGGTTGGTACCTAGCAAATTACCTGACCAGAAATCGGTCATTTGTATAAAATGTTCTTCCCAGTTAGTAACGTGAGCTTCAAAGATCGGACCCAATGACGGGTCTTTTCGGGCCTTTTCATAAAAAGAACGAACTAACTGATCGATCTCTTTCTCAGTATACGCAGGGGAATTTGGTGTAGAAGACATTGGTTGCGAAATAAGCTAGTTAATTAAGGTGCCGTTTCTGACGATATTCTCGGCAAATATTTGAGTGGATCTACTGGCTTTCCATTCTTTCGGATTTCAAAATGTAGTCTTACTAGCTTACTGTCAGTTTTTCCCATCTCTGCAATTACTTGCCCCCTAGAAACTATTTGCCCCTCCTTTACTAGGAGCTTATTGTTATGTGCGTACGCACTAAGGTATGAATTATTATGCTTAATAATAATGAGTTTGCCGTAGCCCCGCAATCCAGTTCCACTGTAAACTACTTTGCCTGCAGCTGAAGCCAGAACAGGTTGCCCTGTCTTTCCTGAGATATCCATACCTTTCGTGCTTTGTAAGAAATGGCTTGATACTCTCCCTTCCGTGGGCCAAATCCATTTAATACCACCCTTATCACGAGCAGCGGCATTTAATTCAGTAGATTTTTCATTTTTTGAATTCTTAACGGCTGCAGGAAGCGCCTCCTCAGGTGCCTTTAATTTTGCTACAGCTTGTTTCGAATATGGAAGCTTGAATGCCTTAGGCTCTGTTTTCAATAGAGTAGCAGCAGAAGCAGATTCCGAAATGGGTTGCTGTACTGTTGGCGATGACTCCGGATCAGGAAGTGCAAATATAGCCGGCTTAACCATTATATTAGGCGAGGACAGCCTAAGCTGTTGGCCAATACTTATAGCGCCAGGATTTTCTAGATTATTCCATTCTGCTAAATTCTTGTAATCTATATCATAGATTTGCGCGATACTATACAGAGTATCGCCCTTTTGCACCGTATGCTTTTGACTACTTTCTTTAGAATGGCCAGCTGTC
>Ga0308019_10002600_pt1 | contig 10264 bp, 6 predicted proteins | sample Neamet284_FD_203135 | JGI IMG/M metagenome (GOLD analysis project Ga0308019, IMG submission 203135) | Marine microbial communities from water near the shore, Antarctic Ocean - #284 | ecosystem: Environmental > Aquatic > Marine > Unclassified | place: Southern Ocean | collected 2014-10-01
AAGTAGACCCGGTTAAGTATCCTACTATTTATTAAATCATATAGACTGTAAAATAGTCCTTTACTACATAAAAAACCTTCCCAAATGGAGGGTTTTTTTATGCAGATTCATTTTTATTCTCAGCCTGTTCTTTTTCAAAACGCCTTTTCACATGTTTCGAAATTGGTATAGCTGTACCATCTTCATCTATTCTACAGAATAAAACACGTGTACTTAATACTAATTGCTCTTCTTGCGTGTATACGCTACAACGTCTTACTTCTAAGGATATGGTAATACTCGAATTCCCAATATTCAATACACTACCGTATATTTTTACGATATTATTTACTTTTACTGGTGCTAAAAAAGTGACTTCATCCATTTTTAAAGTAACCATTAGTGGCGTATAACAATATTGTGCTGCCATGGCTCCAGCTGCTTCGTCTACCCAACTAAGCATGGTTCCACCAAATAAATTATTGTGTACTCCAATATCTCCTTTTTTACAAACTTTTGTTGATATCAGTATCATAGGCTTTGTTTTTAGGTAAAAGGTTTTAGTTTAATTTGTGAAAACATTCGTTTATACGCGAGTCTTTATAAATAGTTTTGAACTTGCTTATACTGTATTCGTAAACTCTGGTTCTGTTATTTGTTAAGCTCTTTCGTTCGGTAATAAGTTCCTGAGTGGCATCATAATAAAATTCTGAAACTGTTTCGATTCTGTGTTCTGTGTGAATTAATTTTCCGTACATAATTTTGTTTTTAGTTAATATATTCTCCGTGTAATGATCTATCTAATCCTTGTTCTTCAACCTCTTCTGTTACTCTTATTGGTACTATAAGCGCGGTTATTTTGTAAAGTATATAGGAACCCACAAATGTGAAAATGCTAATGATGATGAGTGCATATATATGGTTGATGAAGGTTTCTGTTTCCCCATAAATAAGGCCTACATCTTTTGCGAATACTCCTGTTAATAAAAGTCCTACAATCCCACCCATTCCATGACAAGCAAATACATCTAGGGTATCGTCAATATTAAGTTTTCTAGAATAGGAAAGAAATTTATTGCAAATAATAGATCCTATAAACCCCATAAATAGACTTTGTCCGATACTTACAAAACCTGCTGCTGGTGTAATAATTACTAGGCCTACTACAGCACCAATACATGCATGAGTTGCTTTAATTTTATTCCCTTTTATTCCTTCTAGTACAACCCATGTAATCATACTCATTGCAGAGGCAGTATTTGTTGTTGCAAAAGCCATTATAGCTTCTTCGTTTGCACCTAATGCTGAGCCAGAATTAAAACCAAACCAGCCAAACCAAAGCATTCCTGTTCCTAATAATACATAACTTGTATTGGCAGGGTTTTCTTCAAAACGCCTATTTTTTCTATGACCTAAGGCAAGGGCCCCAGCAAGAGCAGCAAATCCAGCTGATATATGAACTACTGCTCCACCTGCAAAATCTAACACACCCCATTGATGTAAAAATCCGTTAGGATGCCAGGTCCAATGCGCTAAAGGACAATAAATAACCAAACTAAATAAACACATGAAAATTAAATATGCTGAAAAGTTGATACGTTCTGCAAAACTTCCTGTAGTAATAGCCGGAGTAATAATTGCAAATTTCAATTGAAACAATGCAAATAACAGCAATGGAATACCTAAGCTTAAAGTTTCGTTGTATTGGTCTATATTATTAAACATAAAATATTGTGTAGGATCTCCAATTATCCCAAAGTAGCTATCTCCAAATGAAAGACTAAATCCTACAACAATCCATAGTATGCTAATGAGCCCTAAAGCAATAAAGCTCTGTAGCATTGTTGATATAATATTTCTCTGACTTACCATTCCACCATAAAAAAAGGACAATCCAGGAGTCATTAAGAAGACCAAACAACTCGCTGTTAGCATCCATGTGATATCTGCAGCATTTTCGGGATTTATATTCCCCAAGCTCAGTACTTCGTAATTAGACACTCCTAAAAGTGCAATTGTTAGGATAGCTAAAAAGCTGATAATCCAGTTTTTCTTCATTGATGTTTGTTTGTTGTAAATCTCGTTAATTATATTTAAATAACTGTATTGTCCGTATAATTACCTACATATTAATGAATATCGTATAAATTATTACTATTTTAGTGAAATCAATGTTTTGAAATTTAAATTATTGCTATGAAAAATGAGATTGACAAAATTGATCTAGAAATTCTAAAGTATTTATCGTCAAATGCGAAGATTTCGTTCACCGAATTGGCTTCAAAAATCCTTGTTTCAGCAAGTACTGTTCATGTACGAGTGAAAAAATTAGAGGATTTAGGGGTGATAAAGAACTTCACTATTAATATTGACTATCACAAATTAGGGCTCTCATTTACCTCTTATTTGGGTGTGTTTTTAGATAAAGCAAAAAGCTTTGATATAGTCGTGTCTTCTTTAAGGAAAATCCCTCAAATTACAGTGATTGATTTTACTACCGGTCAGTTTAGTATTTTCTGTAAAGTTCGTGCTATGGACTCTTCTGCTGCTAGATCGGTACTTAAAAATGTACATTCTATAGAAGGAATTCGTAGGACTGAGACCTTTATATCTATGGAGGAATTGTTAAACGATAAGGATTCTTTAATGGATTCTATAAATTTTGATGCGTCTAGAGATTGATATTATTTATTCTTTAAAAGTTATTGTGTAATGAAATCTGAAACTCTATCTTTGTCATAGATCATTAAAATTACTGGGGATGACTGGCTTTGACAGCGAGATGAATAGGTCTGTAAGCATGTCGAGCATGGTGAGACGGCTCGTTAATATCCAATTCACATACTTTTATACGGCGAGTCTAACTACGCTTTAGCTGCCTAATCTAGGATTAGTCTAGCTTTTGCTCTGCGGATAGATGAAGGTTGATCGCTTCTATCCCACCGAGCATCATCAAAAGGATGAACTAGCTGATAGGTATACCTCGACCTTAACGCGAAATACAGAGGATAAGGTTTGATTTTGGGAATGTAAGCTTCCCGATCTTACTCGAAAATTAATCGCTTACTAAACATGTAGAAAGCTTTCAGCTTCCTCGTTTGGACCAGGGTTCGATTCCCTGCATCTCCACAGCAAAAAGGCGAACCATTTGGTTCGCCTTTTTTGTTTACAATAATTTTCATATAGCATTTATGACTCACGATTCCTTGGCATAATAATAAATAAAACCTACATTTATCGTTGTCAACTATTTCTTAGCTTTAAGTGTTAAGCCTTAGTGAAATACCCCCTCTAGTTATGAAAAAAATCTCTTTATTTATCTTGTCAATTTTTGCAATAGGTATTAGCCTAGCACAATCAGTTGACGATTTCTCGGCAGAGATGCCGACTACAGATAATAACATGTCTGTAGTATTTCCTGCTGGAACTTTAAGTGATTATGTTGGTGGTGCTGTGCAAGCATACGTTGATGGTTCACCAGTATCTGCTGCATCTGTAATTGCAGCTGATGGTTCAGGTGGAGTTGCTGTTATTGGTTCTGACGCCCTTTGTGGCTGTGATTTAGGTGATTCTGGCGAAGAAATAAAATTTGTTATTCTTATTAATGGACAAATTATTATAATATCATTTGACCCACCAGTTTTTTATACTGCAAACAATTTCCAAATGATTAATAGTACTTTAATATTCACATTTGCTGATGGTTCTACTGTTGTATTTGGTTGTACTGATGCTTCTTATTTAGAATTTGATGCTTCTGCAAACTTAGATAACGATTCTTGTGCTGTATTAGTTGCTGAAGGTTGTACTGATGGTGCTGCTGATAACTTCGATGCTGCTGCAAACACAGAAGATGGATCTTGTTTATTTACAGGTTGTGTGGATTATTCTGCTGATAATTTTGACGCTCAAGCTAATGTTGCTGGTTACTGTCAGTTTTTAGGTTGTATTGATGCTACTGCTTGTAACTTCGATGCTTCTGCTAACGAAGACGATGGTTCATGTACTGGTCTTATCGGTTGTACTGATGCTGCTTATTACGAATTTAACCCAAGTGCTACTTGTGATGATGATACTTCTTGTATTAATCCTTTAGGTTGTACAGATATTTCTGCATTTAACTTTAATGCTTTTGCTACAGAAGATGATGGAAATTGTATAGATGTACTTGTAGGTTGTATGAACCCAACTGCTGTTAATTTTGATCAAACTGCAAATACCCCAGATGTTGAATTATGTGATTATGGTCCAGGAATTGAGTGTTTTGGTGGGTATGGTGGCTATGAAGATTCTCCTTCATATATTACTTCAAATAGTATGTCTGTATTATTCCCAGTTGAAAACTTAGGTGTTTGGTCTGGTTCTGATATGACTGATGGTGCTGTTATTTTTGCTGTATACGAAACTGCTCGTTTAAACAACGAATGGGTTGGATTCTCTGAAGTTTCAGGTATTCAGTCTGCAGGTGCTGTAAGATGGAATAGTGCTCAAGTTGGGATGCCAGTATTTGGATCTGATAATAATCTAGATAATGGTTTCCAAGAAGCTGAAAATTTAGTATGGTTAGTGAAATCTGCTGATGGAGTTATTTATAATGCATCTTTAACTTATGCTACTGCAGGTTTTGATGGTACTTACGAAGACGGGGAATTTGTTATTGTAAGTTCTGTTACTATTGGTGCTCCTTATTACGATGGTTGTATGGATGCTACTGCTCCAAACTTTAAGCCTTTAGCTACTACTGATGATGGTTCTTGTGCTGCTGCTTACTCTATAGGTTGTATGGACATATCTGCTGTTAACTTTGCAGGTGCTGATGCTAACCCAACTCATGATAATGCTGAGAACTTTGGTGATGCTTTCGTTCAAAACCACGGTGTTAACTTAAACACGGGTACTACTTTCTCAAGTAATACTGCTGCTAATATTCACGATCAATCTTACTGTCAAACTCAAATTGAAGGTTGTACTGATGCTATGGCAATCAACTACGATGCTCAAGCTACTCAAAATGATAAAACTATTTGTGATTGGACATTAAACGGAATGCAAGAGTATAACGTTGATGGTAATGGTCTTATTTTAGATATCGACTATAACTTTGGTGCTGTTGATCCTGCTAACGAAAATGACGGTATTGTAGGCTCTGACTTCGGAAACGCTAATGTCTTATTCGATGCTGGTGCTTTAGATGTTACTGCACACGTTGTAGATAACTTAGCTAATGTTATGCAATGGATTGACATGGATGAAGAAAGAGATGCTTATGAATTATCTGATACTATTAACGATATGCAAGATCGTTACGATGCTAACGATATTTTGTGGTTAACTACTTATACTGATACTTTAGCTGCTGTTGAAGCATGGTTTGGTGTTGATGAATATGCTGATTCTCTAGAGTTATCTGATACAGTTACTAGTATGCAAGCTCGTTACGATACTAACGACCTCATGTGGTTAACTACTTATACTGATACTTTAGCTGATGTTACTGCATGGTTTGCTGCTGACGAAGCTGCAGATGCTGCTCATTTAGATTCAACGGAAGTTGCTGATGATGCTTTATTAGCACTTACTATTTCTGATATGCAAGCTGTTTATGATGCAAACGAAGCTATGTGGCTTACTTATACAGCTGCTACACTTGTATCTTCTGATTCATTATTATCTGTAACTAACGACTCTCTTGTTTACCATAGAGCAGCTTTAGTTATCGACTTACATTCTCAATGGAATACAATAGCTTACTATTTACACCATGAGTCTCCAGTTGTAGCTCAGTTTGAAAACCAATTCGGTTCAGAAACTGCTATCGCTGAAAACATTAATATTGTTAAGAATAACGAAGGTTTATTCTACTGGCCAGAATTTAACTTTGACGGTATTGTTATGTTAGTGCCAGGTCAAGGTTACCAAGTAAGAGTTAAAGATTCTTCTAATGGTAAATCTGACTTTATCTTCGATCACTCAATTAATGCTGATGCATACAGAACACTTGTTCCTACTGTTCCAGCTTGGGCTATCGAAATGGATGTTCAAAACCACCCGAATGATATTCGTACACTTGTAAGAGTTGTGAATATGTTAGGTCAAGAAGTTAATCCTGCAAATCAATTCAACGGTGAAGTATTATTGTACTTATACAGCGACGGTACTGTTGAGAAGAAAATAGTAGAGGAACTATAAAAACTACATTTACACGAAATTATCTATTGACTAGATTTTAGGATCTTTTGTGTCGATTGATTCTCTATTTAGAAAGGCTCTTTCAGTTAAAACTATAAATGGTCCAGTGATCTTAAATGGAAGATTAAAGACAATTGCAGTTAACTGAATCGAAATGGAATCCAATTCTAGATTATTTAAATTTCACCTAAATCAAATAGAATTTATTAAGCGTTAGGATTAATTCCTTCTAACTAAGATAACAACATTAAAAAACATTTAACACACTCCAATTGTTCTATTGCTTTAATCACCTATTCCCCTTCCTTTTCTCTAATGTTTCAATAAGATTTATGAGACCACAAAGGAGAGTTAAATCGGTAAAATAAAAATTCGATGTGTCACCCTGCATCTCCACAGCAAAAAGGCGAACCATCTGGTTCGCCTTTTTTGTTTACTTTATTTTAAATCAAAACTAAATAATCTGTTGTGGTATATTGATGCGACAGAATCTTGAACCAAGGGATTATAGTTAATAAATTAGTCTTTTCTCAACCGTCCCATTATCATAAACATAAAATAATAGGATTCCATTCCTATGTACTTGTTGGTCTTGCCCAAAGATATCTATCATTTTAATCAATTTTGATTCAGGAGATAAATTTTCAATCGAATTTACCGATACATCTTCACAAAGACTTGTTATTTCAATTTCTGAATTACAGCCATTGGAATTACTATTAATATTTGAGGGACCGATATTTTCAGTTAAATACTGACAAAAATTATCTAAAGAACAATAGTTAAGAGAGAGACAATTAGATAATGTCAGGTCCAAGATACTATTAGCGTCAATATTCTCTAGTCCTGATAAGCTTTCAAGGCTCTCGTTATATCTAATTTTAATCAGTCCATTTAAACCTGTTATAGCAGCTAAGCCTTCTAGACTCTCCAATGCAATATTATTCTGACAATAAATACTTCCATTTAAACTATTCAAATTTGATAAGGCATTTAATTCTAAAAGTACAGGGTTATCATCAATTTTCAAATCACCTACTATAGTTTTTAAGGAGTTCAATCCTTCTAAAGAACTCATTGAATCATTATCCCTAATTACTAAGTTCCCACCTATATAATTTAGAGATTCAAATCCCTGTAAATTTTGTAAGGATATAGCTTCATCAATGGCTAAGCTACCTATTAATGATTCAATATTTTCGAAGCCTATTAAATCAACCAAAACATTACATTCAGTTATAGATAAACCTCCTAAATAAGTTAAATCACCTAAACCAATAGTACTAATTAAATCACTGCATTCACTAAGGCTTAAAATCCCTCCTATATAGTAAAGATTATTTAGTCCTTGTAAATTAACCAAATCAGAATGAGGTTCGTCGATATGCACACCACCTGAAACATAAGTCAAATTTGCTAATCCTGCGAATGATGTGATCTCACATTCATTACAGATAATGTTACCATCTATAGAATCTAACTCTAAAAGAGCAGGGTAATTAGTTAAATCACCACCGTCATATGGAAGACGTAGAGAGCTAGGAAGCTTTGAACACTGAGGGTATTCAGCAACAAATTCGAGGATGTCAGAACAATAATAATAACTAGGAAAGTCAGTTTGAGGACAAACTTGTGCCATCAAATTGGACACAGTAAGATAAATAAGGGTTAAAAAAAAATATAATTTTTTTTTCATAGCATAAGAGGTTTTAAATTTCGATTTATGTCAAATTTCATACCAATAATTAAAGATTTATAGTAAATTCTGAGTTGCTTGTTTGAGATTAATGGACCAAATATTACATTTAATTTAATAATTAGACGATTACTGAATAATGGATTTGTAAGTGTTCTGAAGAAGCTCAATCTCATACTATATAAATTACGTAAACAAGAGAAATAATTGCCCGGAATTCACTTTTGATATTATAGTAAGATGGATTAATGCTAAACAAAAGTATACAAAGAACGAGATGTTAATATGTAATGTTAAATAAAAGGTAAATAGGATTCTTTTAAATGTGTAAATATAGCCTGCTTTCTTTACGATTAGTAGCTACATTGCTAAATTATAATGTTATAATAATTGCTTTTTTAGACAATAACGATGTTTTGGTGTGATTATTGAAGTTCTATTATTGTTGAACAATTACTCATATAAGTTAAACAGTATATTGTTTAGATTTAAAATGACGTAATGTTGAAGTACATAAAATTAAAAAAAATTAAACCACCTCAGCTATGAAATTTTCTACCCTCATTTTAGGATTACAATTATCTCTATCTGCTTTTGCTTCGTCTTCAGAATGTGATTTGAACTTTAATTATACCAACACTGGTTCTAACATGACTTTTGCCTTACCTAATTCCTCGATTGAATCGATTGAAGAATTAGGAGCTGGTACTTTAGGCGCCTTTTTCTTCAATAATCAAGAAAACTTGATTTGCGCTGGCTCAAGTAGCATTAATGGTATGGAAACTGCTTTCCCAATTATGGGAGACGATTTAACTACAGAAGATATAGATGGTTATTTAATAAACCAAGAATTAAATTTAATATTTACTACTGAATATGGAACTCAATATAAACTAACAGCTTCTCCTAGTCAAGCGTATGAAATTAATGGAATTTACTACGTAGATTCTTTTTCATATGAATTGATTGAATGTGGAAACGAAATCTTTGGATGTTTGGATAGTGAAGCTAATAATTATAACTCTGATGCAAACACAGACAACGGATCTTGTATCTATGATATAGCAGGGTGTACAGGTGTTGGTTCTTGCAATTACAATGAAGATGCCTTGATAGACGACGGTTCTTGCGTTTATGCGTCAAGTATTGATTCATACAACATTCCTGTTTCACCTGCAAATTGGGGAGGAGACATAGAAGACATTAACAACGCTGCAATTGCATTGATCGATGAATCTAATGATCTAGGTTGTAATTTGATAGATTTTGATTTAGATGGTGCCATTGCACTTATTAAAAGAGGAGAATGTCAATTTAGTCAGAAAGCATTAAACGCTCAAAATGCTGGAGCTTCTGCCGTGATAATTTTCAACAGCAGTCCTGGGAATTTATCAATGGCTGGTGGTAATTACGCTAATGAAGTTCAAATACCTGTCTACTCAATGGAAGGAAGCTATGGAGTAGAAGTTGCTTCTTTCATAACTAGTACAAACGAATCTTATACATCTCATCTACAAGAACATACTTTAACAATAACAACTGCTGCTTTTGACTGCGATGGGAATTGTGCTAATGATGAAGACCAAGACGGAATTTGTGATGAACTAGAGATAGAAGGTTGTATAGACTCTCAAGCATGTAACTTTAATCCAGAAGCTAGCAACAACAGCTCTTGTATTTATCCGGAAGAAGGCTACAATTGTGCTGGAAACTGTAACGAAGACTCAGATAACGATGGAATATGTGATGATGAGAGTTGCTTAAGTTTAAGCTACAACTATTCCAACACTGGTTCTAACATGACTTTTGCCTTACCTAATTCCTCGATTGAATCGATTGAAGAATTAGGAGCTGGTACTTTAGGCGCCTTTTTCTTCAATAATCAAGAAAACTTGATTTGCGCTGGCTCAAGTAGCATTAATGGTATGGAAACTGCTTTCCCAATTATGGGAGACGATTTAACTACAGAAGATATAGATGGTTATTTAATAAACCAAGAATTAAATTTAATATTTACTACTGAATATGGAACTCAATATAAACTAACAGCTTCTCCTAGTCAAGCGTATGAAATTAATGGAATTTACTACGTAGATTCTTTTTCATATGAATTGATTGAATGTGGAAACGAAATCTTTGGATGTTTGGATAGTGAAGCTAATAATTATAACTCTGATGCAAACATAGAAGATAACTCTTGTACTTACGATGTATATGGTTGTTTAGATAGTGAGGCTAATAATTATAACTCTGATGCAAACCTAGAGGATAATTCTTGTACTTACGATGTATATGGTTGTTTAGATAGTGAGGCTAATAATTATAACTCTGATGCAAACCTAGAGGATAATTCTTGTACTTACGATGTATATGGTTGTTTAGATAGTGAGGCTAATAATT
>Ga0308019_10002604_pt1 | contig 10257 bp, 8 predicted proteins | sample Neamet284_FD_203135 | JGI IMG/M metagenome (GOLD analysis project Ga0308019, IMG submission 203135) | Marine microbial communities from water near the shore, Antarctic Ocean - #284 | ecosystem: Environmental > Aquatic > Marine > Unclassified | place: Southern Ocean | collected 2014-10-01
AAAAAGGCGTCCGCTCAAATGGCTATTTAGTAACAGCATGGGCTGGCGATAGGGCAGATGCATGTTGTATCATTCACGGGTATGCTGATGGCTCGATTGAAACGCCAAACCGTCCTGCACTTTCAGCAAGTTTCTATGCAAATTCATTTCTTAAAAATGGTCAAGGCCGATACGACCTTTCTCGATTAGCCACTGCCATGGATCCAACGGGCGGGGGCCATGCGAACGCTTGCGGCTGCCGAATCCAAGCGCCAGGAGTCAATGATAATCTCAAAACGTGGCTCAAAATGTGGGCAAACCGGGACAAAGAACTTGCCATTAAGTGACTTCACAGTACTTTGAAAATATACAAGAAACCCAAGAAAGCGTGTAAAAATGCTAGAACGACAATGAGGTCTGCTGCTCGTCCATGTTTCAAAGCATGATGGGCAAACTTTCCACCTTCATTTCGGACATCACGGGCACGGCGCCCCATGCGAGCAAGTAGGAACAGTAACACAAATCCAATTGGCCCCATGACTCCATGGAGGGTTGGTTCTAGTGCGTCAACAAAACTTTTATTCTCCCGCCAACCAATAAAAGCGCGACTCGAAAAGGCAACACAAATGACGAAAAAAGCGGACCAGATTAACCGATTACCATATTTTTCATGTTGAGTGCGTGCAATTTTGCGCTGTTCACCCTTGAGGTCATGACTTTTTTTCCTCCACGAGTATTGCCACCAAATCCATCCAAGCAACCCTGTTGCAAGCAATGGGTGAAGCAACAAAACTACGATGCGAACGATGTCCATGCCATTCCTCCATTCAACTCCAAGTGTTCTTTGTTCAAGGATGTTCGCAGACTTCTCGTTAAAACGAACCGTTTTGAGTTCTAGATGGCCCTGCCGGTGGGTTGAAGGAGGGTAGGTTGAGCCAACGAGAGAGGAGGGCGAGCATTGCAAGAGACTCACATGTCAAATTGTCTTGAAGTTGCTTTCAAGACGAGCATCACGAAACCTCGGCGTCAATCCTTAGTGGTAAAAACCGCTGATTGGCAATTACTTGACAAACCATGGCGTCCACTCCTTCTTCTTGCACTTGCAGAGACAGAACTCCCTGCAGCTGATGAAGATGAATCAGATTCTACGTCTCGTCGCCGGTCATCGGGTGGAAGGGGCAGAAACCGTCGAGGAGGTCGGGGCTCTTCGGGTCCTATGGACTCACTCCCATCAGCCACAGAAATGCTTCTTCCTTCAGAATACAGCGCCGCTTATCGGCTTGCAGTCTTGATGGTTCACAAACTCCTCGACAAAGATGAATGGGACGAAAAATGGGAAACGACTGAGACTTCATTACGTGATACATGTTTGGAAAAAGGAGTACATCCAGTTTGGCATGAACTTGCACAACGAACCGCCCTGCTCGGCCAATTCGCTGCTTTCCCGAAAGCAAAACTGAGCAAGGCCAAAGCGGGTAAAAAGGTGAAGTTGACCTCGGCTTTCATCAATCCGTTTATCACAGAGGATTTGGTTGCGGCTGTTGAAGAAATTTCATCGACTGTTACAGCCGCTGAACCACAAGTTGCGCTTCGGAACATAGTTTCACAACTTTCATCTGGGAGACAATTACATCCGGCTGAATTACTCTATCATTTAGAAGGACAAGCCTCAGCATTGAGTGTGTTGTTTGCTTTAGCATCAGGTCAAGACCCTACAGAATCTCTTGAACGACTCAAAGCAGTCGACGGCGACTTGGCTGAACAACTGAATGATTTCCATATGCTTCGTCAAGGCCAAGTGCTGGATTGGAAGAAATCAAGAACCGCGAAAGGAAACCATTCATTGGCCACTGCGCGGCAACTTTTGGCTTGGGAAAACACTCCTGACGAAGCCGCCAAACTTTCTTCAAAGCAACTTGCAGAAGGGCTGAACTTACTCCGTGAACATACGACCAATGCCGTTCAAATTGAGAAAATCATGTGGTGGCGTTTGAATGCGCTTCACAAAGAAGGAAAGTCTGAAGAAACAATTGAACTTCTCACAAGCCTCAAACTTGACCACAATACCGAGTTGTCAACATTAGCACCTTTGCTTTCGGAACTCTCTGGTGAAGAGATTGATCATTGGCTACTTGAACAAATTCCAATGTTAGATGATGGCGCACTTGTCGCATTGATTGAAATGAAATCATTGCCCTTGCAAATCCGCTCGTTGGCTGCAAAGAATATCTCGGACGATTCAAGTGAGGCATGGGAAAGCGTCTTCCCACTTCTTATTGACATCTATACTCAAAGTATGGAATTGAATCTTCTTGCCAAAATGGTTACTTCGAATGATTTGATTCCTATGTCTCATCCCTACGAAACCTTACTCGTATCGCATTTACTCGATGCCGGAAGCGACAATGAACTTTGGCTGAAGGTCCGAGCAGCGCGAAGAGCAGCCCTTTCAGAGATTTACAGCATGGACGCCCCCGACTCTTTTTCATCGACATCTGAAGCTCTGTTAATGCTGTTTGAAGGCGAAAACATCGAAGATGAACGCCTCACGACAGTGCTTGATAAACAAGGCCTTCTGGCATTTGGGCCAATTCGCCAGGCACTCCGGGATGGCGGCAGTGGAATTGCCTCCTCGACTCATCTTTCGAATCTCGAACAAAGTATTGCTTCTGCAGAACTCACTGTCATGGAACGTGTTTTGTTCAATGCCGTCATCGCAACATTACGCCTTAACCATGTGGCCTTGATGCTTCAACATGGTAATTCGGACCCCGAGCATATTGAAACTCTCAACACCCTCTTAGGCAATCCTATCATTCCAACCGGTATGATACACAGTGTTCGTCATTTGGTTTTAGAGCATGATATTGGACTGCCTTCTCTTGTTCGTTGGTACCAAACTCATGACGCATTGTCTCCGTGGCACATCCTTGCACGAGCAGCGGTTTATGCATCAAACAAAGAAGAATTGAATGCCGCTCGAGATTATCGCAAAGCAGGAGACCATGAAGAATTTGATTACGAGTATTCTCTCACCTTATACCGTAAAGCTCTCATTCATTTGGCATTCGCTGAGCAATGGCGAGAAGCAGTTGAACTCCTTGATGCACAACCCGCTCTCAAGAGTGCGATTACACAACGTTTCCAATTGTATCTACGCGTCTCGTACACGGCAAAATCTAAGGATACCAATTCTGCAACACGGTTGTTGAAAGAATTCGTCAAACGAACCAAGATGGAATTGGAAGAAAACGAGGAAGGCGAGATGGTTGAAGTCATGCGGGTCTCTCACGCAGAAGACGATTTAGACATGCTCAAAACCTATCCACACGAGCACCCTCGCCCTCTCCCCACCGACCCTTTTTGTGGAAGGGTTACCGCTGCTACAAATTCGTTGCATAAGAATCGTCGAAGACAAAAGAATACATTCGATACCCGCTTTAATCAATTGATGCAATTTGGCTCTCCGTCAACAGATGAGGTCTACTCACTTGCCAGTGAAGCTGCTAAAGTCCGTCCTGTTGATGGTTTGATGTTCCTTGAGCGTGCACAAAACAGTGCGTATTTCAACGAGATTGAAATTCGAAGTTTGCAGCAGGCTGAATTGTCTCTTTTCTCGGTCAATAAATCGCAGATACCAAACGCATCTCGTCGTTATCTGCGTAATCTCTCCTTGGTTCCATTGGTGATTGTCGATACAAATATCCTGGTCGATGCTTTGATCGACCGAATATCTGAAAAATTACATTTAGTTGGAGAAATAAGTCTTGATATTCAAGGGCAAGGAAGTTTCCATAAAATTCTTCTTAGCAAGGCGAAGGATAAGAAATTACAACTGTGGTTGCCAAGTATTGTCAAGCAAGAATTGACCGGTATCGCTTCAGGAATTAACCACCTCAAGAGCCGATTTGATGATGCTTTAGTTTCACCTGAATTACTTGATGAAATTTTCAATGCAAAAACACTCAACACTCTCGTAGAAAATGTCCTCACCGATTACAATACTTGGAGACCACTTGACCTTGAAATTGAATCCGAAGCAGGTTCAACCGATACGAAAGCCGCGATTGAAAAATTCTTACTCGAATCGACAGAAATTTATGAAGAAATTACCGCGATGAAGCGAACCCGTGGAGAACCCGTCCGCACCGTCCTTGAAGGACGAGACATCTACCCTGAATCTCCAGACCGAACATTGATGTGTATCGCTTCACAACTCGCCACCCAATCTTTGCAAGATCTCGGAACGGTACTTGTCGCAACTCGAGATGGTGATTTCACCCTTGTCGCTCGGGCTTTTGAAGAGCAATTCGGCTTTGGGATTGCTAAAAATAGCCGTTCACTAAACGCTTGGCTCAAGTGAATACTCACATGTGAGCAATCATTGCATCGCCGAAGGCACTGCATGAAAGAAGTGTTGCATCATCCATCAAACGCTCAAAGTCATAGGTGACTGTCTTTGCAGCAATCGCCCCTTCCATACCTTTGATTATCAAATCTGCCGCTTTAATCCAGCCCATGTGTCGGAGCATCATTTCTGCTGAGAGAATAAGTGAGCCTGGGTTGACCTTGTTCTGTCCAGTGTATTTTGGAGCGGTGCCGTGAGTTGCTTCAAAGATAGAAATTCCCGTGTCGTAGTTGATGTTAGCACCGGGTGCGATACCGATTCCACCAACTTGAGCAGCCAGCGCATCTGAGATGTAATCGCCGTTCAAGTTCATAGTTGTCAAGACTGAATATTCAGCAGGCCGAGTAATAATTTGCTGTAACATTGCGTCTGCAATGACATCTTTTACAAGGATCGTCTTACCAGTCTTTGGATTTTTAAACGTGCACCAAGGTCCACCGTCGATTTCAACTGCGCCAAATTCATCCTTCGCAAGTGAATAACCCCAATCGCGGAATCCACCTTCTGTAAATTTCATAATGTTGCCTTTGTGAACAATTGTTACGCTTTCTTTATCGCTATCAACTGCGTATTGGAGAGCAGCCCGAACGATACGTGCAGTGCCTTCTTGGGAAATCGGTTTGATGCCAATTCCGGAAGTATTTGGGAATCGGATTTTATCGACTCCCATTTCATTCTGTAAGAAATCAATGACTTTCTTGACTTCAGCACTACCAGCTTCCCATTCAATACCAGCATAAACATCTTCGCTGTTTTCTCTAAAAATAATCATATTGACATCCCCAGGTGATTTGACTGGAGAAGGAGTTCCCTTGTACCATCGTACAGGACGAACACAAGCATACAAGTCGAGTTTCTGCCGCAAAGCAACATTCAGTGAACGAATACCCCCACCAACTGGCGTAGTCAAAGGACCTTTGATCGATATCAGGCCAGTACGCATTGCATCCAATGTGGCTTGAGGCAACCATTCACCGGTAGCATTGAATGCTTTTTCACCAGCAAGAACTTCAGACCAAACAATACTCTTTTCGCCATTATAAGATTTAGAAACAGCAGCATCAACAACTTTCATCATAACAGGTGAAATATCAATTCCGATTCCATCTCCTTCAATATAGTGGATTATAGGGTCATCGGGAACATGAAGTTTACCGTTGTTGAGTGTAACTGGGTTTCCGGTCATAGCAATCAAACTGACGCAGATGCATCCCCTTCAAGAATGAACCGCCCCACGGACCTCCATGCAAGGACGAGTAGAATGGACCGGCGGAAATGGCCTTATATGCACAAATTCGAACCAACAGAGTATTGAACTCGACTGGGAAAATGGGCCGTCACCAATGCAGATTACCCTCCAAATGATTGGAGCGTGCTCTTTAGTTGATGTTGTGATTGGCCTCAAAGACCGTCAATTCACCAAGGTTTGGGTAGAACTTGACAGCACCCGTGCAGAAACCACTCCTCGTGTGTTCCAAACAGTAGAAATGACCTATCATGTCGAAGGGGATGTTCCTGAAAAACTGTTAGAACGAATCGTAGTGAAGAGTCATGAAAAATACTGCAGTGTCTCGAATATGTTCACTGATGTAGCTCTGACATCGAAAGTTGTTGTTCATCGAGGTTAAGCAACGAACTGATACATTATCAATGAATAAGTGCATGGTGTGGGGAAAAAGTCATATGAGCCCTACCATGACTTCTCGCTGGGTAGAGATGAGATTCAGTCGACTGCATTGGGTTTTTCTTTTGCTCTTGTTTTCGTCACTCGGCTTGTCATCCAGTCAAAGTTTTCCAAATGGGGTCGGAGAACTCGCCAACGATGGTTGTGCCTGCCATGGAGGTGCCTCCAACATCACTGAACTCTCTATCATTGGCCTCCCAGTATCGTTTGAGAGCAATCAAACTTTTGACCTCATACTTATGATTGAAAGTAGTATTGAGGTTCAAACCGACGCTTCACAAGGTGGTTTCCGTCTTTTGGTAAGTGATGGTACCATTGAATTTGAGAATTTAAATCAAACACAAGAACTCGAGGATGGCTGGACGCATAGCAGTGAAGGAAACACCCAACGGGCTTGGAACTTTTCTTGGACCGCCCCACACGATAATTCTACAATTGTTGAATTCATTGTAAATGGGAACGCAGTCAATGGAAATGAAAATCCAATGGGCGATGCTTGGAACTCGTATGGCGTCACACTCCCAGGCTCGAGTTTCGATGGAACGTTGCTTCAACCAGATATCGACCAAACGTATTCACTCACTGACTTTTCAATCATTATTGGAGGGCTTTTTGCCATCCTGACTTGTCTTTACATCGTTGTGAAATAATCAATTGACGAACTCGATTTGTTGATTGCGTAAGGCCCGTAATTGTCGATTTTCACTGGCACCATGGATTTGTTCACTCTTGACACCGGTTAAGACAAGCATTACCCGCAGTTCCTCGCCCAATTCCTCCTTGACCGCTGCACCCCAGATAATTTGGGCATGAGGTGAAATTTGGTCTTTGATGATTTTAGCACAGCGTTCAGCTTCTCCAAGCGTCAGATTCGCTCCTCCAACGACATTGATGAGTGCGCCTCGTGCATCAGATGTATCGATATCGAGTAACGGTGAATGCAATGCTTCCATCGTTGCGGCTTCGGCACGCCCAGGCCCAGAAGCGGACCCTAATCCAATCATGGCTACACCGCTTCCAAAGTTGATAACAGAACGAAGGTCTTCAAAGTCGAGATTAACCATTCCGTCGATGGTGAGTAATTCTGCAACGCCGGTAATTGAACGAACAAGCAATTCATCTCCAACTCTAAATGCACTGGAAATGGGTAAATCTTTTACACCCTCAATCTCTAACAATCGTTCGTTTGGAATCACTAAGATCGTATCACAATGTTCTCTCAATCGTTCAAGACCCCATTCAGCATTTTGCTTTCGAAGGGCTCCTTCGGATTGGAATGGATAGGTGACTACTGCAATCGTCATGGCACCTTGTTGTTTTGCCAGTCGAGCGATTTGCCCAGCAGCACCCGTTCCTGAACCTCCGCCCATTCCCGCTGTAATAATAGCGAGTTGAGTATCATTTGTAATTCGGCGTAGTGCCAACTCTGATTCAAGTGCAGCCGCTTCTCCTTTGGAAGGATCTCCACCAGCACCTCGGCCACGAGCGGTTCTTCCAATCAAAACTTTTTCTTCAATTGGTGACATGAGCAATGCTTGAGCATCGGTATTGATAGCATAACCTGTTACGTAAGAATTTTCAAATAAACCTTCGTCCCAAAGCCGACCGATTGCATTACAACCAGCCCCTCCAACACCATAGACTCGAATACGAGGTTGGAGCGATTCCAACAGTGCCTGGAGTTCTACTTCACTGCCTTCTCCAAGCGGAGGAGTGGCAGTTGCTGGACTTGAAATTTCAGATTCTGTAAGTTCCAATACTCGTTCAATCAAGTGTCGCATGACGGTCATGCTTACCCAAGTGACCTTGAATGTGCCGCACCTCTCGATGGCTAAACCAGCAGTTTTTGGAGGGTTTTTCTCACACCACTCAGTCACGAAGACCTTCTTGAGTGACTTGATACACACATTCACCGTCAGGCAAGTTTGGAGAATCGACTAAACGAGCAATTCTTCGTCCACCCTTTGCTTTGCGGAGATAAAGTCTGAAGGTCGAAGCGTGGGCAAGAATGTGACCGCCGATAGGTTTTGTAGGGTCGCCCCACATAGCATCGGGCTTCGAATGAACTTGGTTGGTTACAAGAACAAGTGCATTGTTAATATCTGCAAGTTGTTTCAAATCCTTGAGATGGCGATTGAGTTTTTGTTGGCGGTTTGCAAGCATTGCCCGGCCGATAAATTCAGCTCGGAAATGGCTTGTTAGCGAATCGACAATAATCATCTTGACATTGAGACCTTTGCTCATTCGCTTAATTTCATCAACCAAAAGCATCTGGTGAGCAGAGTTGTACGCACGTGCAACATGGATTCGACTGAGCACTTGATCGGGGTCAAGTCCGTATCCTCGTGCCATTTGCGTTATACGCTCTGGCCGGAATGTATCTTCTGTATCGATGTAAAAAATATCACCATCTAATCCACCTTCTTCCAGAGGAAGGGTACAATTCACGGCCAATTGATGACCGATTTGAGTTTTTCCGCTGCCAAATGCACCGTAGACTTCAACCAAGGCTTGGGTTTCAAAACCGCCACCGAGCAAATCATCAATCGATTGGACTTTGGCGGAGAGTTTGAGAACTTCGCGTCGTCGTTCTAGAAGTGCACCACCAGAGAGGAAGCCACCGATGTTTGCCATTTTCTTAGCACCGTTAATGATTTTCGTAGCAACTGCCTCACCGAGTTCAGCTTGGTCAGCAAGGTCACCAGGTGACATAACTGCGAGAGCGAGGAGTTCATCAAATCCAGCTTCACGCAGTTTTTCTGCAGTGGCAGGGCCTACGCCAGGGAGGTCTTCGATGAGGGTTTCGGGTACGTCCTCTTCGGGTGGCATCAATACAGGTGCTTCCTCCTTCGGGTCTTCATTGTTTTCAATTTCAAGTTTTGCAGGTTTCTTCGTTTTGGTTGCCATATTTGTTCACTTCCAACTCCTTCTGGTCAGCCAACAGTATATCAAAGACAGAAACAGGGCGCGGTAATTGAAGGCCTTAAGAATGCGGCAAACGAGCACTCTAAACGATAGACTCGATTGGTATTTTTCACTTTAAGTTCACTTTTCGCAAAACGGAAAGTGAATGGGTGAAGGTAATTTCTACTCTTCAGGTTCAGGAGTTGACATCGGATTCGGGGTGCTTTCATCGGCAACATAAGCGATGGTGACGGTATGTTCAACATTGACTTGTTCATCGCCACTTCCTTCAGCCGTCACATCGACTTCGAGTTTCCAAGTTCCAGGTTCGATGAAGTATTGATTGTACATCCAACTTGCATCTTGTCCGTCACCAATTTGCTCAGGTGCAGATTCTGTAGCAATGGCATCGGTTGAATTGAGTAATCTCCATGTCACCGTGACAGTTTGGCCTTGATTAAATGGGCCCACTCCGCCATTTTGTGGGTTTGCAACTATTGAATCGATCTTGATTTGTTCAGGCGCATCACAGATACAGTCTGGCGTGGTCTCGATATTCATGACATCAGGTGCAGCCGTGCCATCCTCCGACCATGTAATTTTCTTGTCGATACGAAGAGTGATGTTTTCGAAGTACTCATTATCTTGGTCATCGATTGCACCAATGGCGGCAGAAAATAAGCCGTGTGTAAGGTAGGTATAGGTGATTTCACCGTTTTCAGCAGCGTTATTTTCTATCGTGCTTGAGCCATCACCAGGAATATAATAGAAGGTGACCATTGCACCAGCCGAGGATTTAGTATAAGAGAAATCAAAGGTAACTTCAACACCAGTTTCGGAGACTTGCTGATTGTTTTGCATGACTTCTTCAATAACACCGGAGGTCGTATCATAATAGACAACGAAATCGATAGCACTGTCTTTGCCCTTCTCTTCTTCATCACCTAAACAACCTGCAAAAGATGCGCAAATAAGCAGGGCGCACAATAAGGTCGGGATTGGCAAGCGGGCTCGCATATACCGAGGCACGCGCTCCTTCTTCATCAATCCAATGCCGAATTTGGTATTTTTTGCTTCAAAATCTTGAATATTGCCACCCGTATTACGTTGCAGCGCCATCGGTGCATTGAAGAACGGGAGGAGGTCAGCCAAGGGCATAACGAGGTGGGGTAGTCTGGATATCCCGTCGGGCTCATAACCCGGAGATCGATGGTTCAAATCCATCTCTCGTTACCAAGCTCAATACTTGTAGTAGTCGTGTTGTGGTTTTAACAGATCCATT
>Ga0308019_10002605_pt1 | contig 10257 bp, 9 predicted proteins | sample Neamet284_FD_203135 | JGI IMG/M metagenome (GOLD analysis project Ga0308019, IMG submission 203135) | Marine microbial communities from water near the shore, Antarctic Ocean - #284 | ecosystem: Environmental > Aquatic > Marine > Unclassified | place: Southern Ocean | collected 2014-10-01
GAAGGAGGATTTAAAGATATATATAAAGATGGTTCATGGAAATACTATTATAAAGATGGTCAAATAAAAAAAGAAATTGTTTGGACGGGTATGAGTAAGTCAAATATAATTTCAAAGAAGTGTTGGAATGAAAATGGGAATAAAATAGAGTGTGAAGAATAATACTTTATGAAATACTGATAATTATTAGGGCATGAAAAGAAACCAACAATGGGTTAAAAAATCAAATCGATATGTATGTTAATAGTAATTATTCTTACAGTTTTTTCTTAATAACACAATTGATTATTATATCATAAACATAAAAACACACACCAATAGGTATGTGTTTTTTAGTTATTGTGTACAATATATTTAAAAAATAAAGCGCTCAAAAAATATTATAAATACTTGATAATAAAGCAACTACTACTCTACTGTAACTGATTTTGCTAAATTTCTAGGTTGATCTACATTTTTATTCAACATTACTGCAATATGATACGATAATAATTGAAAAGGAATTGTAGTTAATAACGGCATTAATGCTTCTTCCGTCTCAGGAACTTCAATTACATGATCTGCAATATCTCTAACTTGTGTATCTCCTTCAGTGACGATTGCAATAATTTTTCCAGCTCTCGCTTTAATTTCTTGAATATTACTCACTACTTTTTCATAATGCCCCTTGTTGGTTGCTATTACAAAAATTGGCATGTTTTCATCAATCAAAGCAATTGGGCCATGTTTCATTTCTGCTGCAGGATACCCTTCTGCATGTATATAAGAAATTTCTTTTAACTTTAAAGCGCCTTCTAATGCAACAGGAAAATTAAAGCCTCTTCCTAAGTATAAACAGTTTGTAGCGTCTTTATAAACAGCTGCAATACTTTTTACATGTTCGTCAATTTCTAATAATTTCTCAACTTGTTTAGGAATTAATTCCATCTTTTGAAGATAGTTTTCAAAAACTTCGTCAGATAAAGATTTATTTGCTTTTCCTAGTTTTAAGGCAATTAACGTTAACACTGTAATTTGTGTCGTAAATGCTTTTGTTGATGCTACTCCAATTTCTGGACCTGCATGTGTATAAGCACCTGAATGTGTTTCTCTAGCTATAGAAGAACCAACTACATTACATACTCCATAAACAAAAGCTCCTTTAGATTTTGCTAATTTAATAGCAGCAAGTGTATCTGCAGTTTCCCCGGATTGTGAAATAGCAATTACGATATCTTTATCCGTAATTATTGGGTTTCTATATCTAAACTCTGAAGCATATTCTACCTCAACTGGAATTCTTGCCATATCTTCAATAAGATACTCTGCAACCAAACCTGCATGCCAAGACGTACCACAAGCAACGATAATAATTCTGTCTGCATTTAAAAACCGATCAAGATTGTCTTCTATACTAGACATCTTAATCATCTTTTCCTTCGCTAACATTCTTCCTCTAAAGGTGTCTGTAATAGCTTTAGGTTGCTCATTAATTTCCTTTAACATAAAGTGGTCATAACCACCTTTTTCAATTTGCTCTAAACTCATTTGAAGCTTCTGAATTGTAGGCTCTACAATCGAATCATCATAAATTTTACGAACTTTTACTTTTTCGCCTATTTTAATGATGGCCATTTCTTCATCTTCTAAATAAATAGCATTCTTAGTATATTCTACAAAAGGTGAAGCATCTGAGGCTATAAAAAATTCTTTATTGTCTTTTCCAACTCCAATTGCGATAGGGCTTCCTAAACGTGCAACGATTAATTCATCTGGCTTTGTTTTATCAAAAACAGAAATCGCATACGCACCAACCACATTTGTTAAAGCTAATTGAACTGCTTTTCCAAGCTTGCAACCTTCATTAAGTTTTACTTCTTCGATTAAGTTTATTAAAACCTCTGTATCTGTATCACTTTTAAAAGTGTACCCTCGAGTAATTAATTCTTTTCTAATAGTATCATAGTTTTCTATAATTCCATTATGTACAATAACTAAATCTCCAGATTGTGAAAAATGTGGATGAGAATTTACATCATTAGGCACTCCATGAGTCGCCCAACGTGTATGGCCCATACCAATATTTCCTTTTTTTCTTCCTTCTTCTTTATCTGTAATAAGTTCTAAATCTGATACTTTCCCTTTAGTTTTAGAAAGTTGCACATTTTCACCATCAAACATCATAATACCGGAGCTATCATAGCCTCGGTATTCTAGTCTCTTTAGTCCATTCATTACTATAGGATACGCATCTCTGTATCCTATATAACCTGTTATTCCACACATAGCAATTTCTGTTTTTTGGAAAGATTAATTAATTATTTTTCTCTGAATATGAAATTTTTAATACGGCTCTTTTCTCGCCATTGATGATATCTTGATTAAAAAGTGTAACAGCTTTGGGGTTCCAATTGTAATTTGAAAAAAGAGTACTAGAAACAGGATCATCAGAAGTATTATGAACTTTTAATTTTAAAATCGGTGAAAAATCTTCCGCTCCACTAATTAAATCTGAAATATAATCTGTAATTCTAAAAGTATATTTCTCTGCTTTTCTATTCGCGTCTCTTTCTAAATTACCACCAAAAGTAGTTTCACTGTAAGCATCTTTTACTTGACTAAAACCCGTTGTTGGTAAGTTTGAGTCTGTACCAACCCTATACATGTATAGTCTACTCGGAATTGCTGTTGTATCTACAGATTGGTTGATATAAAACGTTAATGAAGCATCGTTAATTAACCAATTATTATCTCTCAATTCTTCAATCTTATCAGCAATATTGTTATTGTCTGCATCAGCTCCAAAAAGATCTATTGAAACTTCACTACCAGCGGCTCCTTGTAATTTAATTTCATTGTTTACTGGATATACTCTATCCTCCATTTTATAAATACCAGATCTTATTCCTTTCAATAAAAAAGAATTATTTTTTTGAATTGTATCTATTACCTGACCATTTGCTAAAACAGTATTTGTATAATAAACTTCAATAGATGGATTTAATGCTGTAACAGTATTTGTGAAGTCAAAAGAAATTAAAGTCCCTTCATCACCTTGTGCTTCTAAAATAATCCCTCTAAAGTAATCATTAAAAGCATCTTGAGAATCAAATTCTGGCGATTCATATTTGTCTAAAAATACTTCTTTAAACTTATCTTCATTTAAAGGAATAACAGCAAATGGTAACGGCACTCCTGATGCTGAAGAAGATGTAAATCTTACAGTATCTCTTAAGTACAAATCATCATTACTTAACCTTCTTTTTACGATAATTATAGTATCGTTTTTATTAGGTTTAAATTGATAATTAATTGGATCATTTAACTCATCACCTGTCTTTTCAAAAACAGCATTCGAATTAAATGAGTTTAATTTTGATGGATCTGTAGGATTCAATCGACTTAAATAAGTACTTGTTTGATATGCATTAACAGTAAATGCTTCTGTTTGATCTCCAATAATAGAATTTAATGTAAATTCTGGGCCTGTAGATGTGTTATCATCCAAAGTTGCCGTATAAGGTAATTTTACAAAAACAGTATCTATTGTAGTAACAACAATGGTGTCAGCACCATAAATATTTTCATCATCAACTACTTTTAAATTACTGCTTATTCCTACTTGTGAAATAATAGAAGCCTCTATTTTTTCATATGCAGAACTTGCATGTATACCCAATAAATATTTTCCTGGTTCTTTAGAAATATTGTCTGCAGTTACACTTTCAACGGGCGTATTTTCTGTTGTAATTTCTACAGCATATACGCTTGTATTAAATTTTGTATTGCTAATAACGTTAGATCCAATGTCTGTGAAGTCCTCTTCACATGAAATGATTGCTGAAAATAATGACAACAAAACACCTATATAAACACTCTTTTTAATAATTTTATTCACTTTTTAAAAACAATTAATTAACTGATATTAGATCAGCGTAAAAATTTAAATAAGATTCTTTTATGTTCTCTGCTTCATGTGCTAAAACAGGCATTCCTTTTTCTTCAATGAAGGAATTTAATTCTTCTGAAATTGTTTCACTTCCATGAATAATTGCATCAGAGTTTTCAATAGCACTTTTTAAAATATTGGTATGGTTTGGCACCTCAATAGTTGCTATTTTATCGTTTTCAGATAAATCGAACTTAACTTTAGCTGCCAAATCTGAGTTTAATTCTCCCTCAAAACCGGTATTATATAACGAAGTAACAATTTTACTTTCCTTAAATAATGGTTCTTCTTTGTAAAATTCTCTTAAATAAAGAGGCAGTAAAGAAGCCATCCATCCATGAACGTGAATAATATCTGGAGCCCAGTTTAACTTTTTTACAGTTTCTACGACACCTTTAGCAAAGAAAATTGCACGCTCATCATTATCTGAAAACAATTCATCGTCTTCGTCTGTAAAAACGGCTTTTCTTTTAAAATATTCTTCATTATCAATAAAATAAACTTGCATTCTTTCCTTTGGAATCGAAGCAACTTTAATAATTAATGGCATATCTAAGTCATTTACAACTAGGTTCATCCCAGACAAACGTATTACTTCATGTAATTGATGTCTTCGCTCGTTAATTACACCATACCTTGGCATAAATATTCGTGTTTGAACCCCTTTAGAATGTGCGTTTTTAGCCGAATGAAAGGCTGTAGAAGATAGTTCTGTTTCTGGTAAATACGGAACGACTTCCGATGATACAAATAAAATTCTCTTGTCCTTCATTAAATCAAACTCTTTTATGAGATTGGCAAAAGTACAAATTATTATGCTAATATCGTGTTAAAATGGTAAGTTTGCAGACTTCCCATAATTTTTAAGAATGAGAATTTTTAACACTAGACAAGAACTAAAATCTTACTTAACCGCTCAAAAAGAGGGGGATAAAACTATTGGACTTGTTCCAACAATGGGTGCATTACACCAAGGTCATTTATCTTTAATTAAGAAAGCACAACGGAAAAATGATATCGTTGTCGTTAGTATTTTTGTGAATCCGACACAATTTAACAAAAAAGAAGATTTAATAAACTACCCAAAGACGATAGAAAACGACACTAAATTATTAGAAAGTGTTTCTTGTGATATTTTGTTTTTTCCTTCTGTAGAAGAAATATATGAAGATCATGTTTCATCAGAAAAATTTGACTTTGATGGTTTAGAACATCAAATGGAAGGGGAGTTTAGAGAAGGTCATTTTGATGGTGTTGGTACCATCGTAAAAACACTTTTCGAAATTGTAGCTCCCAACAAAGCTTATTTTGGCCAAAAGGATTTTCAACAGCTACAAATCATTAAAAAAATGGTGAAAAAACATCGTTTAAATGTTAAAGTTAAAGGATGTGCTATTTTTAGAGAAGAAGACGGTTTAGCAATGAGTTCTAGAAACACAAGACTCACAAAAGAACATAGAACTGAAGCACCTTTTGTCTACAAAATTCTTAAAAAAGTTCGTAAAAAATTTGATACAGAAAATACTGATAAAATAACCGAATGGGTAAATAATCAATTTAAAAAACACCCTTTTTTAGATTTAGAATATTTTACAATTGCTGATGAAAAAACATTAAAAACCATAAAGAACAAAGAGTCTAACAAAAAAAATCGTGCTTTTATTGCCGCATTTGCAGGTAAAATTAGATTGATTGATAACATTCAATTATAAAGTGATTAACCAAAAAAATAGTATTTTTACTATCTGTTAGTTCAGATCGTAAAATCGAAAAACAGCAGTAGTATTTCCTAACGAAAAAAATAACACACTTACTTAATTTTGAATATTAAAAAGATTTTAAAAATTATATTACCACTAGTTTTGGGAGGATTCTTAGTTTGGTATTCTATCTCTAAAATTTCTATGGATATTTTAATAGGATATTTTAAAGAAGCCAATTATAGTTGGATTTTCCTTGGATTATTCTTCGGAGTATTAAGTCACCTTTCTAGGGCTTATCGATGGAAATTTATGTTAGAACCACTAGGTTTTAAGCCTAAATTCACAAATAGTGTTTTAGCTGTTTTAGTTGGGTATTTGGTGAACCTAGCATTGCCAAGAGCAGGGGAAGTTTCAAGAGCATTGGTCTTAACAAATTACGAAGACGTCCCTTTCGAAAAAGGATTTGGAACGATTGTCGCAGAAAGAATTGCCGATCTAATTATGATGTTATGCATTATTTTAATCACCCTTTTTGTTCAGTTCGATTTCATTTACGAACTCTTAACCAAAAATTTTAATCCCATTAAAATCAGTATTGGTTTAGCGATTTTAATCATTGGTTTTTACATACTTTCTTCTTTTGTAAAAAAAGCAACATCAGGTTTTTTATTAAAAATTAAAACCTTTTTCGCTGGTTTAACAGAAGGCGTTACTAGTATTTTTAAAATGAAAAATAAATGGGCATTTATTTTTCACACCGTTTTTATTTGGGCAATGTATGTCGCTATGTTTTGGGCTACCATTCCTGCAATTGACGGTTTAAATGTTCCTTTAGGTGGAATTTTAATTGGCTTTATTGCTGGTGGATTTTCTATTGCCGCAACAAACGGTGGTATTGGTTTATACCCAATTGCTGTTGCCGGAGCCTTAGCTTTGTTTGATATTCCCACAGAACCTGCAACCGCTTTTGGTTGGATTATGTGGACGGCACAAACGGCTATGATTATCGTTTTTGGTGGTTTGGCGTTTTTATTACTTCCTATTTATAATAAAAATAAGTAATTTTTGGGCGTTCCCTAAAGGTCGCGCTTTCACTACTCGCTTTTTTTAAAATAAAAAAGAGCTCAAACAAACAGTTCAATCGCTAACGCAATTATTTGCTAACTTTAAGTAAATCTTACTTGTAATGAAATTTTTAAAAGACTAATCTCAAGATTACTTTGAAACTTTGTAACTTTGAGACTCTGAAACTAATTTAATGTCAAAAACCAAAACAACTTTTTTCTGTCAAAACTGTGGAACTCAACATGCAAAATGGGTCGGGCAATGTGGTGCTTGTAAAGAATGGAACACGATTGTAGAAGAAATTATTCAGAAAGAAGAAAAACGCGTTTGGAAACAATCTACAACAGCGAAACAAGTTATAAATAAGCCTTTAAAGATTGCTGATATTCAGTTAAATCCGGAAGAAAGAGTCGTTACGAATAACAACGAATTAGACACTGTTTTAGGTGGTGGATTGGTAAAAGGCTCTGTAATTCTTTTGGGTGGTGAACCAGGAATTGGAAAATCAACTTTATTATTACAAGTTGCCTTAAATATTCGTCAGAAAGTACTGTACGTTTCTGGTGAAGAAAGTCAATCTCAAATAAAAATGAGAGCAGAAAGATTAGAAGCTAAAAATTCTAATTGTTTAATTCTTACGGAAACCAACACACAGAAAATCTTCAAAAGTATTGAAGAAACGGAACCAGAAGTTTTGGTGATAGATTCTATACAAACATTACACACCAATAATATTGAAGCTTCTCCAGGAAGTATTTCTCAAATTAGAGAAACGGCTGCAGAATTGATAAAATTCGCCAAAGAAACTGCAACTCCGGTTTTGTTAATTGGTCACATTAATAAAGACGGACATATAGCTGGTCCAAAAATTTTAGAGCACATGGTCGATGTTGTTTTGCAGTTTGAAGGCGACAGAAATCATACGTATCGAATTTTACGATCACAAAAAAATAGATTTGGTTCTACATCCGAATTAGGGATTTACGAAATGCTTTCAACAGGATTAAGAGAAATCTCAAATCCCTCTGAAATATTGATTTCTAAAAAAGATGCCGACTTAAGCGGAACCGCAATTGCATCAACTTTAGAAGGGATTAGACCTTTAATGATCGAAGTTCAAGCCTTGGTCTCTACTGCTGTTTATGGAACACCACAGCGCTCTACAACAGGTTATAATTTAAAAAGATTACACATGATTTTAGCGGTTCTAGAAAAAAGAGCTGGTTTTAAATTAGGTGCAAAAGATGTTTTTTTAAACATTACTGGAGGTATCAATGTTGACGATCCTGCAATAGATTTAGCCGTGGTTGCTGCTATTTTATCATCCAATCAAGATATTGCTATCAACCCAAATGTTTGCTTTGCTGCAGAAGTCGGTTTAGCAGGAGAAATAAGACCCGTTTCTAAAATTGATCAACGAATTTTAGAGGCAGAAAAATTGGGTTATAAAACCCTTGTCGCTTCAAAATACAATAAGATTTCTTCTAAAAAACATGGAATTAAATTGATTCTAGTTGGTAAGATTGAAGAGGCATTTGCTAGTTTGTTTGCATAGCGTTTTGCTTTAAAACAAAATAATTTCAAAATTTACCACATAGAAACATAGAAAGCATAATTTTTATCTTCTCTAAAAACCTCCACGATTGTCATTCCTGCCTTTCGACTATCGCTTAAGATAAACTTCAGCAGGAATTTAAACTTAGTTTACTTTCAATAAAATAATTTTAAAATAAAAAAACCGAACATTTCTGCTCGGTTTTTATCAATTTTATAAAGTTCTGAATCACACTTCGACAAGCTCAGTGTAAAAGTTCAGTGTAATTTATTTTTTATTTACAACTTTAATGTACTTATCTAAAGCCATTGTCATAGAAGGTGTTTCTGGACTTGGTGCAATAATATCGCACTTTAAGCCAGCATCCGTAACGGCAGAAACAGTAGAGCTCCCAAAAGCAGCAATTCTTGTATCGTTTTGCTTGAAATTTGGAAAATTACGAAATAAAGACTCTATTCCCGAAGGACTAAAGAAGACCAATACATCATAAAAAACATCCTCTAAATCAGACAAATCACTAACGACAGTTCGGTACAAATCGGCTCTTGTCCAATTAACACCTAAAGCATCTAATTCCGTAGGAATTAATGGTTTTAATTTATCTGACGATGGTAATAAAAATTGTTCCATTTTATGTTTCTTAATTAACTTAATTAAGTCTTGAAATGTTCTGTTACCAACATAAATTTTACGTTTTCTATACACAACATACTTTTGCAAATAATAAGCTACAGCTTCAGATTGACAGAAATATTTCATACTATCTGGCACTTTAAAACGCATTTCTTCAGCAATTCTAAAAAAATGATCTACAGCATTTCTACTTGTTAAAATAATAGCCGTAAATTTAGTTAAGTCAATTTTTTGAGCCCTTACATCTTTTACAGAAATCCCTTCAACATGAATAAAAGATCTAAAATCGATTTTTATTTTTTGTTTATCAGACAAGTCAAAATAAGGTGAAGTTTCTGTCTTTGGAGGTGGTTGTGATACTAAAATCGTTTTCACTTTCATACGCTTTCGTTTTCTAATTAAAACATCAGTTTAAACAGTGTAAATAGCGGTGCTATTTCGAAGGCGCAAATGTACAATATAAAATAAAACAACTTCTTAAAAACCAAGTTTTTATTACTAACTGCATGAAACACAAATCGTATAAAAAATAGAAAGGCTGCGAAATAGTACAAATAAAGCTGTTTTAAATTTGCATACTCACTTAAAATCACTGCTATATATAGTAAAAATGAAATTGCATTTAAATAATTAGTTTTTGAAATAAGAAAAAACCGAACTTCATTTTTTATTAAAAATACGTGTGAAAATAAGTACTCTACTATTTTAAGTAGCAAGAAATAAGACAACAAACTTAAGAAAACTGGTAAAAATGACGAAAAACTCACATCATTTGTTGCCAATATGTACGTCTTAAAGTTAAAAACCAATAGTGATATTACAAGTACAGAAAAGACAAAAAAGACAATTTGAAAAACATCAAAAAAGCTAGTATTTTCTTCTGATTCTGTCGCTACAAAATTTATATTAAACACGCCATAAAGACTTCCTTTTAGCCTGCTAGGGTCTATTGCTTTTAATAAAACAATACCAAAAAACAAAAACATTAAAACTAATGTGATCCAATGGTTAGAAGTTGTGATTTTTTCTAGTGCTTGCAAGTAATTTTCATTTAATAAGATTAACACAAAATTAGTAATTAAATAATGTATATTTGCTTTCTTACTACATGAAAATTAATTTATGTCAGACGCGTTAGTCATTATTCCTACCTATAACGAAAAAGAGAACATCGAAGTTATCATTAAAGCTACTTTTAATCAAAAGAAAGCGTTTCATATTTTGGTTGTTGATGATAATTCTCCTGATGGAACCTCCAAAATTGTAGAAAACTTAATTTCGGAATTCCCAAATCAACTTTTTTTAGAAAAAAGGATAGGTAAAAGCGGTTTAGGAACTGCCTATATTCATGGTTAAAAAAATATGATTACATC
>Ga0308019_10002606_pt1 | contig 10257 bp, 7 predicted proteins | sample Neamet284_FD_203135 | JGI IMG/M metagenome (GOLD analysis project Ga0308019, IMG submission 203135) | Marine microbial communities from water near the shore, Antarctic Ocean - #284 | ecosystem: Environmental > Aquatic > Marine > Unclassified | place: Southern Ocean | collected 2014-10-01
AAAATTTTGTATTGAATTCATTCGAAACTGCCAACCAAAAAGGGGCGAGATTAAAATCCCTAATTTTAATGCTGATTGTTTTTGTTTTTCGCGCATCTTTCGATTTCAGATCGGAAAATATTTTATTTGCAATCCCAGTGAACCTGTTGCTATCACTTTCTAAGTGCTTCCAATTATATTTAACATATTTTTGTATTTGGTCATAGATTAATTTAAATATAATAATAAACTAAAACAAGATTAAATTGAGCGTTATGGGCGTTTTATTGAAATTTTAAAATAGAATTGGATATTATGTATCATATAATAGTGGTCTAAATCTACATTACTGATATTATCATAAAGAGTTTAAAATTCTTAGAATATATATTTTTGAAATCTGTAAGAAAAAAAATGATTTATTATTAACTCATCCACTCAAAAGTTAACACAAATCTTATTCCCTTAATTCGCGGAACTACCATATTTTACCTTTTCAGTCTTTAAGAGATATTTTTCTAAAACTAAATACCCGACAGGGACTAATAATAATGTAATTACTGTTGCAAAAATAACGCCAAAGCTAAGTGAGACGGCCATTGGAATCATAAATTTTGCTTGAGTACTCTTTTCAAATAACAGAGGAACAAGACCTACAAATGTGGTAAGAGAAGTTAAGAATATGGGCCTAAACCTTCTGGGACCTGCTTCTAAAACAGCATCCATAATAGTATTCCCTTCGCTTCGATATCGATTGATGAAATCAACCATTACAAGGCTATCATTTACAACAACCCCAGTAAGAGCAACAACCCCCATAAGAGAGAGGACTGAGAAATTTAACCCCATTATAAGGTGCCCAAGCATAGCTCCTGTCAATCCAAATGGTATGGAAGACATAACCAGAAGAGGTTGAAAATATGATTTGAAAGGTATTGCAAGAAGCATATAAACCACAATCATAGCCAATAAAAAATTTTTACCAATAGATTTTAAATTTTGACCCTGCTCTTGCTGTTCACCTTCAAGACTGTATGATATAGAATTATATTTTTTTAATATATTTGGCAATATAGAATTAGTAACAGCGGCGATCACCTCATTCCCTGTCGTTACCGTTAGATCAACATCGGCAGTTATATTTATTGCGCGCTTTCTATTTTTACGCTGAATTGAAGAGAGCCCTTCACCTAATTCTAATTTTGCAATTTGACGAACGGGTATTGCTGATCCATTTGGAGCTTTTATCATCATATTTTCTAAATTAGAAATAGAACTTCTTTCTTCATTTGGATATCGAAGCATTACCTTTACCTCATCTCGACCACGTTGGATACTTTGAACTTCCAAACCATAAAATGCCTGTTGAACCTGGCTTCCAAGCATCATCATATTTATACCATAATTTGCAGCGGCAGGAAGAAGCTTTAAACTGATCTCTTCTTTACCAATATTAAAATTATCCTTGACATCTAATACGCCAGGGAATAGAGCTAATTCCCTTTTTAATTCATCTTTTGCTTCCAAAAGGTCATCCATATATTTACTTGAAAGTTGGACATTGACTGGTTCCCCAGCTGAAAACAAGCTCGAGAAAAAGCCAACTTCTTTTACACCTGGGACTGATGGCATTAGCTTACGCCAGCGTCGAACTATTTCCTCTGTTCCAATAACTCTCCCTTCTCCTGGAATCAACTCCAAAGCAACCTCTGCTAAATGCGGTCCACCATAAGAAGCGTTAAGATTACCTGGTCCTCGAGAAGTTTTAGTTTTCATGGGCTGAAACCCAATGGTAGACAGTCTATTCTTTATAATCGGACTTCCTGGAAACTCCTGGTTTAAGCGTTCTTCAAGAGTTTTCGCTGCAGCCTCAAGCTTGAGATACCCATCCCGAGTTATTTCTATTGAGGTACCGGGTGGATACTCTATCGTTCCAATCGCTAAATCGGCTTCAATAGGAGGAAAAAAAGAAAATTTAATTATGCCCCCACCAATTATTCCAATGGTTAAAATAAATATAGAGGCAGCAACACATAGAAATGTAAAAGGTCTATTTAATGATTTTAGTAAAACTGGTTTATAGTAAGAATCAATAAACGATGATAATCCATCTTTTATTTTAGTTTGAAAAATGGCCCATTTATCAGAAAGAGATCTAATCCAGGGAGTTTTTGATTTTTGATTTGAGCTATGCGCTAAATGAGCAGGAAGAATCGTCAGGCTCTCAAATAAAGACCAAAATAAAACAGAAATTGTAATTAATGGAAAAATTCGCCATATCGCTCCAATTGTTCCTTCTACAGCTAGCATAGGTGAAAATGTCACCATTGTTGTCAGCACTGCAAAAAAAACTGGTTTTGCAACTTGAGTCGCCCCTTTTATAGCCGCATCCCTTGGTTCCATTCCTCGCTCACGAAATAATGCCACATTTTCACCAACAATAATTGCATCATCAACAACAATACCGAGAACAAGAATAAATGTAAATAAGGATAGCATATTAATAGAAACACCTAATACTGGCATCAGCCAAAACCCCCCCATAAAGGAAATAGGAATTCCAAGGGAAACCCAAAAAGCAAGCTTTGGTTTTAAAAATAGTGCGAGAACGAGAACAACAAGTAATAGTCCAAAATAAGCATTTTTGACCATTGTATCAATTCTCCCAACAAGAAGCCTGGATTCATCATCCCAAGCAGCAATACTAACACCCTCTGGAAGACTTTTTTGTTTTATTTCTACATATTCTTTTATTTGAGATGCTATATCTATTGCATTTTGTTCACCAACTCGATAAATCGTAATTAGATTTGAAGGCTGACTGTTAAATAAAAACTCCAAGTCATAATCAATAGAAAAAGTTTCTTTTATTTCACTAATCTCTCCTAACCGCACTATTGAACCTGATGGGTCTGATATTACAGGAATAGATGAAAAATAATCAGCTGTGTATCCCTGCCCTTGCGCTCTTATTAAGATTTCTCCATCGGTATTTTCAATACTACCGCTAGGAATATCAATCGATAAATTTCGAATAGCTGATGAAATTTGATCAAAGGTCAAATTATATTTCCTAAGCGTCATTTCACTAATTTCAATTAAAATTTCTTTATCTTTTTTTGCAACAATTGATGAGTAAGTTATTCCAGGGAGAGCGTCAATATCATCCTTTACTTCTTCTGTGAGCATCGCACGGGTGAACTCATCCATTTCACCACTAACTGCAACACTAATTGTTGCATTTATAGCTATAAACTGCTTTGTTGTTGGGCGCTCCACACCTTCTGGAAAATTATCGATAACGTCTACGGCGGCTTTAATGCGATCTAGCATTTCAGTAACATCCTGACCCGATAAGACCTCGACGTTCACACTTCCAACACTTTCAGAGGCTGTAGATGTTATTTTTTTTACACCCTCAAGCCCTTGAAGTCTTTCTTCAATCTTAATACAGACGGCACTCTCTACATCTGCCGGAGTAGCACCAGGATAGACAGCCGTTACGTTAATAATATCAACTTCAATATTTGGAAAAACTTCCATTTTTAAAAGAGGAATGGTTAAGGCACCTGATAAAAGAATAAAAACCATTATGAGGTTTGCGGCCACCCCATTATCAATGAACCAGCGGATTATGCGTTCCATAAAACCTATTCTAGCCCTAGAGTAACTTTTAACCCATTAACTAATGAGGAAACGCGAGAAACAAGTAATCTGTCTCCTGGCTCAAAACCTCGCCCTATTAACGCAAACTCATCTTCATTTCTTAAAACTTCAACTAATCTATTTTGCATTGACATCTGATTATCAACCACCCACACACTTTCATTTCTAACAGAAGACCTAGGTAAAATAGAAATATTAGAAATATCAATTCCGGAAATCTTTGCTTGAACAAATTGACCTACAGCTAAAGGCATAGTAAATATTTTTTTATCTGAGTTATCAATCCTCGCAACCACAGCCATCATTCGAGTAACGGGGTCAATTTCAGCGTCTGTCCTAACGATTTTTGCTGGCCATTTATTTTTACCTTGAATGATAATTACGTCTAAACGCTTACTCGCTTCAATCTTTTGCCCATTAAACTCTAAGCCACTATAGGGAACGTCTTGATCTGCAATCGGTAAACGAACCTCATAGGCATCTGTGGCGTATATATTTCCAATAGATGTTCCAGCGAATACAGTGGTTCCAATGTCAATTCCGCTGGTACGGACACGCCCATCAAAGGGAGCAATAAAGATGGTTCGACTTAAGTTCCTTTTCGCTTGTTCAAGGCTTGCTTTTGCAGCGGCATATGTCGCCTTAGCTTGGGCCATTTGTGGCTTTCTGAGCGCTAGATCGCTTCCTAATCCCACCCCAATTCTTTTCCATTCTTTTTTTGCCAACTCTGATTCTGCTTGCTCACGCTCTAAGTTAACCTTCGCGTTTAAAACCTGAGATTCAGCAGATATTAATGCCAATTCATAATCTCTTTTATCTAAAACAATTAGAGTGTCTCCTTGTTTAAAACTTGAACCTGCTTCCATCTTTGACGAAAGCCACTCAACTCTTGAACTCAACTCTGAAAGCAAAATTAATTCAGATTCAGGCTGAACAATACCCTGAGAAGAAATAGATGCTTTCACCGTCCGAGGCAATATCATCATTGTTTTAACATAGGGTATATTTTCTTTATTTGCTTTAGCAACAGCTAGCGGTCTACTTTTTATTAAAAAACTGGCTATAATTAAGCTTAAAACTAAAATTATTAATCCAATATATTTTTTCATCTTCTCTTTTCTTTTAATTTGTATCCCCACCAAGGGCTAATATTAAAGACAGGCGATTTTCAATTCGTTGCCGACTAATCGCTAAATACTGAGAACGAATGTCATTGTACTGTCTCTGAGTATTTAAAACGGACTCAAGTGTAGTTATTCCTTTATCATAACGCTCTTTTGATAAGTTGTAGGCATCTAAAGAATGCTGCACGGCATTATGAATCGATCCTTGCTGTATTAACAAAGACTTATCTAATTCTAAAAGTTGCTCTACCTCATAGAATGCATTCAGCAAACCTTTTAACAAATCTTTCTTAGATTTCTTCTGCGCTGATTCTTGCAGGTTTGCCGCAGCCCTTAACCTCCCGGCATTAAAAATAGGAGCTGTCAAGCTATATCCCATATTCCAAACTCCATAATCAGCATTAAAGATATCTTCTAACTTTTGGGCTGATGTCCCCACAGAGCCGTTAAGTGAGATCCCTGGCAATAAATTTCGTTTAGCCTGAGCTAACAACAGGCCCTCTGATTCTGTTTTTAAAAATAGACTCCTAATATCTGGGCGACGAATTAATAAATCTGCAGGGATAACTGATTCTATCTTAGGTAATGAAACAGGCAACGCTTTTCCGGTAATTAAGTCTCCTTTTGGATATTTACCGGAAAGAATTTCTAAGCGACGATTTAAGCTCTTTAGTTGTAACGCCCTAGATTCAATTAAAACTTTTGAAATTGAAACAGATGTCTCAGCAAGTCGATAGTCCAGACTGGATTTCAATCCTCTTTCATATCTATCTTTTACAAGGTCTCTTATTTCTAAAAAACTATCATATGATTCTTGTGCAATCATCATTTGCCCATAGGCTTCAACTGCCTGAAAGTAGGATTGAGTTGCTCTAATAATGGTTGAAAACCCGATATATGATAAATCATAGCTGATCGCTTCATAATTTTTTTGAGCAGCTTTTCTTCCGTTTAAAAGCCTACCCCATATATCTAATTCCCATTGAAGACTCAAGCCTAACCTTGCAGTCGAATTTCCGAAACGGGTCACGTCATTTAATGAACCAGAATTTTGGGAAGAACTATCGTTTTCTCCTGATTCAGAACCTAGAAAACTACCGATTGCTCCAAAACCTGATAAATTTTGGACACTTGTGTCAGCACTAATACTACCATTCAGCGAAGGAAAAATACCAGCACTGTTAATTCTTGAACTCTGATACGCCATATTCTTATTATCTATAATCGACTGCAGATCAGGACTGTTTTTTTGGAAATCTACAATAAAGGTTTCTAGGTCATCATCCTCGAAAATTTCCCACCACTTGCCAGTAACTTTTTCACTGCTAGGTATTGAAGTTTGCCATATTTCAGGCATTTGGACATCGATGTCTTCTATATTTACCAATGTGTTATTGGCACATCCCGAGAGAAGTGTTATGAATAAAATAATAACCATATTCATTTTACTTTTAATTATGAGATTAACTTTATTCATTTTCGCAACTTTAAATGGGCCATAAATAAGAGATATCAGGAGATTCGTTCCAGCCGTATTTTTTATAATAAAGTTCATCTTTCCTTTTCAAATTAGAACGATGAGATGCATGGAACTTTTCTAGACCCAACCAGGTTGGCATTTCAATATTACTGTCAATTTTATATAATTGCATTGTATTCTTATACCCCCTTCTTACCCATTCCTCAATCATAGAATTGACATATAGCTTAAGCGCGTCTGGATACGGCTTCCACATTAAAGTTGCGGGATGGTTTAACCACCCTTTGTAGGGTTTACCATTTAAAGATTTTTCTCCCAATATTGCTTTTAAAATTTGAGCACCCTCAACCCGCTGCTTACCCAACCTACGGTAATCCAAACATGCTGCAGATTTCTTAAAATCGGGGTAAGGTAAAAATGTCTGCAATTTAATTCCTTAAATAGCTTAACGATTCTGAGGAAAATAGAATCGGATTTATATCAAGCAACCTAAAGACTTCCTCTGACTCGCAAACATTACTTTCAAGCAACATCGTTATTTGATCCTTAGTAATCGGGAACCATTGAAACCGATCCAATAAGAATGCAATTCCTTGTATTATGAGAGCTGGCGTAGGAATCGTCCATTTCTTTTTACCATACGCACTTGAAATGATTTTAATTATTTCTTCCCAAAAATATGCCTTGCCGCCAAGGGAGTATGCTTTTTTTTCTAAACTCGACTCTTCAATTGATTTTACAAAAATAGAGGCCACATCTTTAACGTGGATGGGTGACATTGCAAAATTTCCGGCTTTTAATGGATTCAATCCTTTATGAAAATTTGGAGCAGGAAAAGGAAGGCTTAACATATCCTTTTTTAACTGGGTACAGAATTCCGGACGGTTGTTACCACGCGGATCTCCAAAAATCAACGAAGGTCTAAAAATCGTATAGTCTAAACCGGCAAGCTTCAAATATTCTTCGGAATTGTATTTTGTACTTTGATAGCCAGTTCCATCTATTTTTGCACCATTGGCACTCATTAGAATAAAACGATTAATGCCTTTTTCCTTTGCAGCATCGATGCATCGCTTGGCACCTTTAAAATGTAGATTCTCATAGGTGATGCCACGGCTAGGAAATTCACGGATAATTCCTATAGCATAAATTACAGCACCACAACCATTCAGAGTTTCTTCAATCGCAACTTTATCATCAATATCTCCTTTGATTATTCTACATTTCTCTTTTTGAAGCAGTTTATTCTCAGACCCTTCCCGAACCATCAAGCTTACTTCCATGCCCTGAGAAATCAATTCGTCTACAATATAAGATCCTACAAAGCCTGTAGCACCAAAAATGGCGACTTTCATGATCTGACCATCCTTTCTGTTGATATATTTATAATTTCAAAATAATTCTGGATTACGGTTTTACGATGCTCAAAAATTCTTTCTAAATTGTTTCGTACCCAAATTGAATGAGCCAGTATGCCTAACCATCCGAATGGTAAAGAATATTTTACGCTGTCTATTATTTCAACTCCTCCTTCGACCGATTGAAACGTATGTGTATGATGCCAAAATGCGTATGGACCTTTAATTTGTTGATCAACAAAACGAAAAGGAGGCTCATAATCTGAAATGAGAGTACGCCAATGAATTGGAATGCCAAATAAACTAATTGTATAGTCAATAAGACCCCCTTTTTCCATTCGTATCGGAATCGGGGTCAAAATATTGAATGAAAGTGATTTAGGAGTAATCACTTCAAGATTCTCCGGCTTTGAAAAGAATTCAAAAACAACCTCTATTGGTTTATTAATGTACTGTTTCATATTAATCTCAAAAGTTTTCATGATTCCATATCTACTTTAAAATAATTGTATAATTCGGTCATATTTTTTAGCCCAATGGTATTGTTTCTATTTTCTTCATTTAATAAATCATAGCCAATACCGCCAATAAGTATTTTAACATTCTTTTTATGACAATATTGAATAAGTTGAGATATTTCTAAATTAAATATATCTAAACTCAATATATAATTTGTAGAAACAACTATATGTGTCAAGTTCAAAACTTGAATTTTAGATTCTATTTCAGTAACCGGTAAATTGACTCCTAAATTGATATTAGAAATATTTAACCCACGTAATATTGATTGAATCATTACTAGTGGTATTTCATGTTCGTCACCCGTTAACGTCATACAAATAGTTTTCCAGGGTGTTATCATATCATTTTCAGCTAAATCAGAATGAGTTTTATATAAAACGTTTTTAATTGTTACTGTAATAATATGTTCATCTGAAATAGAAAATTTATTTTCAGTCCACAGGACTCCAATTTTATTCAAAATATTTAAAATCAATTCATCATAAATACGATGTTGCGTTTCTCCTTTGATTAATAATGAATTTATAATTTCATGGATAGAATCAACATTTTGCTCAAGGCTTAATTGAAGTACATGAGCCCTTAAATACTTATAATCAATTTTATCAATTCGTTGAACAAGCTCTTTATCGCCTTTATTCAAATATTCAATTATATTTAATGTCAATTTTTGACTGCTATTTTTCTTTAAAAAACTCTTTATATGTGACAAAATAAATTTTCGGTGCCCACCTACGGTTTGATAACAATCAAGATCACCACTATCGGTCCATCGTTTTATCGTTGAAACATTAACGCCCATAATTGACGCAACTTCTTTTGAATTTAAATATTTCATGCTATTTTTTTTATCATTCCTTTAAATATTATTCCGTGAAAGGGATAAACTGAAAACCAATATAACCTTCCCAATAATCCCTTGGGACGGAATGTTGCCGTTTGAGTCAACTGATTATTGGAAACTTTAAACTCTAACCAGGCATCACCTGGTAATTTCATCTCGGCAAAAAGCAACAGACGGCCTTCATCTTTATTAGCATAAAGCACACGCCAAAAATCTAAAGTATCTCCAGTATATATTTGTTTTGGATTTGTGCGCCCTCTTCTCAATCCCACACCTCCAAATATTTTATCTAAAATACCACGTAGCCGCCATAACCAATTCGCATAATACCAACCTGTGTTACCACCTAATTGCCATATTCGATCTAGGGTTTTACTTTTATTTTCAATGGACGATTGTCTCTTATCAAAAAAGCAGCCATGAATTGGAACATTTATGAAATCAGAAATTTTTGAATTGATTTGTCCATTACTAAAGGAATCCTTCCAACTTGAAATAACATCATTTGATTCAATCTTTGTAAACGCAAGTTTTAATGACTGAAGATAAGATAAAGGCTTAATCTTTAGAATTTTCGTTAAATCGTTATTTCGACAAATGATATTCACTTTCATGCTACCAACAAGTGAACGTGCAAGCATAAATGAGGTAGATGTAATAAAGTATAGCCAATATGATGACAGCTTTGGTGTTAGTACTGGAACGACAAAAATTTTACGCCATAATTTCCTTTCACGAGCAAATTCAAGAAGCATTTCTTTGTATGTCAAAACTTTTGGACCACCAATGTCAAAATTCTGATTATACGTTAACGGATTTTTCAAGACACCGGTTAAAAACTTTAATACATCAGAGATACTAATGGGCTGACATTTTGTTTTTAGCCACTTTGGAGCAATCATAATAGGCAGTTTCTCAACAAGATCCCGAATAATTTCAAAAGAGGCACTACCAGAACCAATAATGATACCAGATCTTAAGCTTGTAAAATTATATCTACCCTTTGCCAGTTCTTCTTCCACTGTTTTACGAGAAGCCAAGTGTTTAGATAATATCTCTTCATTAATAATTCCACCTAGATAGATCACCTGCTCTGCACTTGTTTTTTCAAGAGCATTTCGAAAATTTTTGGCACATGCTTTTTCCATATCTTCGTAATCTTTTTCATAAGACATGGAATGAATGAGATAATAAGCCACGTCAATATCAAAGGGGATTGAGTTCACACTATCTTCATCTGCAAAATCAGTCTCAATAACTTTGATATTTTTAACAAAGGATAAT
>Ga0308019_10002611_pt1 | contig 10246 bp, 3 predicted proteins | sample Neamet284_FD_203135 | JGI IMG/M metagenome (GOLD analysis project Ga0308019, IMG submission 203135) | Marine microbial communities from water near the shore, Antarctic Ocean - #284 | ecosystem: Environmental > Aquatic > Marine > Unclassified | place: Southern Ocean | collected 2014-10-01
GAAAAGGACGAGCCTCTCTCATCTGACCATGTCAAAACAACCTTGAATTTACCATTGTTTTGTGTTAAATTAAATGTATATGATTTGGAGTTTCCAGAACCTGAAAGAACTGATCTATCATCTACCCAAATTCCTTGCCCACCTTGAGGGGCGAGAGTTTCTCTAAGATTGAGTCGTCCCCATCCTTCATCATTGTTGGGAATATCTTTTGTGCCGACATCTTGGGCACCAAGAACGAGTAAAGCCTTGACCAAAGCACCTTGAGGTGCTGGACGTTGTGCTATTTCCTCAAGATATTCTCGGACCATCGCTGCTGCTCCTGCTGCATTTGGAGTTGCCATTGAAGTCCCTGTATACTCGAGATACCAACTATTTGACCAAGTTGAACCGGAAGTATCTGTCGCTTCTTGAGCGCGGCATGAGCGTACATACCCACCCGGTGCAATGATGTCAGGCTTTATTCTGCCATCATCAGTAGGTCCACGGCTTGAACTACTAATCAAATTATCAGGCGCACCGGAATAACGATTTTGATGATTACCGACTGAAAGAATATTTTTTGCAGTGGCTGGGGGGGAAACTGTTCCAGTCCCAGGGCCATCATTTCCAGCAGCGAATAGAATTGTTAAACCCTCTCTGCCATTGTAGTATTTGTCATAATAATTTGCCCTATCATCGACATCTTCTGCCTCTGAGTCATATTTTCCTTGCTGGCTTGCTGCACTTGAACCCCATGAATTAGTATGGGTTCTCGCACCTGCACTATATGCTGAATTCATCAAATAATTGAGTGAGGGTGATTGGAAATTACCAGTATTATCATTCTCCATAGCCTGAAAATATAATTGTGCAGAAGGTGCTACTCCCGCATATCCACCTTTGCTACCATCGCCCAAGACCGTACATGCAACGTGAGTGCCATGACCGGAATGTTTGTCTGCGGTAGAGCCATCTCCAATCACATCATTACTGCTGACCAATCTTGCACCAAAATCGCCATGATCTCCGTCCAATCCCGAATCGGCAACTGCAACAATTTGGCCGGAGCCATCTAAATCTGTAGTGAAGTATGATTCCATCACATTAGTTTTCATATTACTGCGGGCGTTATCATTATCAATAGTAAATTGTGGGTTAAAGCGGAATGAACGAACGCTCGGTTGGATGATCAGTTCTGCAATCTGCTCACTGTTCAATTGCCCTTCATAACGCCCTTCATCCCATTTTATTATTTCAGACAAGCCTACTTTGGAAACTTCTTCAAGCGACTGAAAAATAGTAAATCCTTGCTCGTCTGTTAATTCAACAGAATCAACCGGACCTAATTCATCTCTCCAACCTTCAAGCCTCACCGCTTGTCCTTGGAGGGCATCTGTTCCATCGGTTAGCATCATGACATCCAAGATTGCATCATCGATTAACAGCGCTAATGGGATTTGATGAGTTGCGACTACACCTTGCACATCGCTTGCTTGCTGAATTGAATTTGAAGTGCCTTGTATTAGTAATCCGGAAGGTGCAATGAATTCTCTAATTATTAATCCTTGAATTTGGTTCAGTTGTTGCCTTGCTTGTTCCATTCGTATTGAATCATCTACTATCAAAAGCGAGAGGTCTGGTCGCGCTTGCATCAATTCCATCGGCAATGGTCTTGATGCCGTGAATCCGTATTGGTCAAAATCACCAATCCGTGATGATGCGAGATTTGGCCTATCTTCGAGAGAATTTGTATAGTCATATTCACCAACTGCATCTGAATATACTCCATCGACCAAATCAAACCTAACCCATTCAGTTTGGCTTGAATCCAGTTCGGATGCATCCGTTTGTTCACCCGTAGGGTGAAGCATAGGGCTTAGACTTTGCAATACGAATATCACAACTAAGCACAGCGCCATCCTAAGAGAACTGCTTGTTTGCACAAGTTGAGGGCTGAACTGCCCCGCTTTATCGCTTCGGGTGCAATGATTGCATAGTATGTCAAAACAAAACATACTCAGGAGAAGGGCCAAGTGGTTTTATCGCCTTCATCAATGAATCTTTCGCTCGACCAATGTCCAACAGAATGATACCAGTCTTGACGATTTTCATCGTCATTATAATCGGTCCATTCTATATGTGTATGAACTATGTAATTATCCCAAACTGTATAACCGGAAACTAGCATTTCTAAATCATCCCCTGCTATGGAAGAATGGGCCGAAACTCTATCCAATTCAATCCTCATTTTATCTAGAACTAAACCATCAACATCTTGGAATTCCACATGAATTACAACATCTGTTATTTCCCTACTACCATCATTGGTTAATTCGGACATCATCAAATGTCCACCACGTTGCTTGTAATGTGTTTCAAGAACTACCGAATCTCGCGGCAGTACCCAGTACCATCCACTGAGGATAACTCCGAACATCAAAAGGATTACAAAACCTGCCAGCACCACTTGATATGGGTCGACTTCAATCACTTTGTCACGAAGACTCTTTGCTGCTTTTTGGGCGTACTCCCAGTCTTCTCTATCCTCTTCATTATCACTGTCAAATCCTCCGAGTTCAGCTTGTTTATCCAAAACTCTAGCCATTAATCCGCCGGTTTCTGTGATTTCATCCTCGTGAACTAACAGTTCGCCGTCTTGGCCCACTGCGATTTTCTTTGATTCGGAACTACTTGTCATGTGATCACCCTAGTAGCATTAAGCCCGAAGCAAGCATTGTAGTCAACGGTTCGATGACCATGATGTGCCTTGTTTCAACAGCACCACCGGTCAAGGTTCCAACCAATGAGAGGTCGGTAACAATTCCATTAACACCTAAAGAAGATGCTGTTGGTATTACCCCGGTAAATTGTGCATCAAGAAGAACTGCTCTACCATCTAGAACTACGCCGTCCAATGACGGGTAGTAAAATCCTGGCTCGATAGTGGCTTGTGCACTCACTATTATTCTGCCATTTGTAATATCATCCAAGACAATTATTGGATACTTGAATGGGCCTTCATAAATGTGAATTGTTGCAGATTTCAAATCCTGTCCAACGATTTCAATTCGGTCAATTGTAACCCCAGGGGCACTTGGAACATTGCTTTGACGGATGTAGACTCGTTTAACTCCAACACCGGATGAATCAACCTTCATACCCCAATCTTCAGTTGGTACAAGTACGAAACGCCTTGGTAAATCCTCGGCCAACATCAAAACATCTCCTTTGGCATCAATCGCTCTTCCATTTGCTTCCAGATACAAGTCCATATCATCTGTATTAGAAGTATAATCTAGACTCATCATACCTTGGAAAGAACTCATTTCACGGATGTCAAACACAAGTTGTGGTTGTGCTTTTAATTGCATAACTCCAGGTAAATCTCTCATGAAAACTGTAGCAGGCCACCAAAATCCATCAATATATCTCATCGATTGCAGCATGATTGCATCTGCTGAATGGCCATCTATTTGGTATTCGATTGGCACCTCGATATCTACCAACAATACATCTCCAATGGTTGCTGAAAAGTCGGTTGATTGAGGGACACCGATGATAAGTGCCTCAATTCTATTCTTCACATGTTTATCAATAAAAATCGCATGTGCTGAATTTAACCTTGCTCCGATATCATAGTGCATGTCAACTGTAACACGCGGTACAGTCAGATTATCTTGGGTGGAAAATACTGCATTGGCGACAACATTGTTGGGTTTCTGATCATCAAGTCCATCTAAGACCAATTTCAAATCTTTTCCATCAAACCCATTTACTTCAAATGTCAATTGCTGGCGTTCAGGTTGCCATTGGTCTAATTCAATATCCAATTCATAGGTTGGAATTCCGTCAAGTGTTCTGTAATCATATTCTATTAGAATCGTCCCAGGTGGTAGATTCGGCAACCAAGAGCGAATATGCCATGAACGTCTATCTTCAATAGTGATTCCTTCCTCTTGCCATTTTGAGAGATTTACACGAGCGACCTCTTCATCGGTGATGACAGAATCTGAAAGTGAATTAGCAAATATTCGGGCATCGGTGATATTTGCTGCCTCTAGTGCACCGACTACCGCATCTACCTCATCTCTACTAATCATGCCATCCTCTAATGCAGAATTGACAACTTGGCGGCTTGAAAGGGTAAATGTTGGCATTCTTGAGAGATTAAAGATTATACGAGTTTGTTCTTCAACTTCCATTGATAAGCCATGCTGCCAATTAGGAACATTGTCAACATTTGTGCCTTTGGTAAACTCAGCAGTAATATCAAACTCTTCACCAGTTTCTAGATCCAAACCGATTGCCATATCCTCATTATTTCCGGAGGCCCCTGCTAAATCCATTGACATGGAATGAATGAAATCATTTACTACTGTTCCAAAGTCGACAAGGTCGCCCAAAAAGAATGATACTGCTTCAATTCCGTCACCATCTCCGAAGTCTGGTAGTTGTAAGTCTGTTGAATCGACTGAACTTGGATATGCCATAGTGATATTTGCAGGTAATGGGTCAAGCCTTGCTTTCCCATTCAGACCCAAAAATGGATCGTCGTAAACTGAAACATCCTCCATGAGTATGTTAAATGGAGATGAACTAGAACGTAATAATTGAATTCGGGAATTACCTTCTGGACCGCTAGCAGATGGTACAAGAGGTGACAATCTTTGCAGACTAGTAACATTTGAAATCTGAGCGCTAAGACTTGCTTCGCCATTATTGGCATCAATCCAATATCTGAAATGGTCTCCATCCATGGTCAATGGTTGTGATGCATTTGTCATTTGAATCTGGATTGAATCCATCGGTTCGCTAGCAACATAGCCGATTGTATCCCCTAGCAAGATGGAAAACGAGGCTGGAAGTCCAGCGAGACGTATTGCATTTCTTTGATCTCCTGAGGCCCCTCCATAGGTGATAGTGCCGATAGGAGTGCTTGCTGAATATGATAATTCAGAAGCTGTTTGGACAACTGAAAAACTGCTAGGGCGATTTGAAACAGTTGCTGATTGTTGTACTGCATCATCTAAAACCATGCCATGATGTTTGATATGACCTATCAATAATGCCCCACCTTCAATACCATCCAACTCCATATTTCTAATTTCATTTACAGGGTCAAAGGCATGTCTAATGTGACTTATACCGCCAATTCTTATGCTGATTGCAACCGGCACCAGTGGTGGTTGGCTACCTAGCCTACCGGCTACAACATCCAAATCCATATCTTGGGAAAGAAGAATGTGATCCATCTCAGGAAGCCAAGGTTGGTCCGAGGATGAGATTGCTAATTGCAGGCTACCAATTTCCATCGGTACTCTTACCGACGTTGGTAAACTCTGCTTTATTTGATTGTAACAATTGATATTGACTTCACCACCGCTTGAACCTGCAGTCCCTACAATAGAAGATGGCAAGCCGTTAACAACATCACCGATATCTAAAATGATTTCAACGATAGACAGTAACGCGTTATCAAATACTTGTGCAACTGTGTTTAAATTGGGATTATCAAAATTAATTCTTCCAAGACCACTGCTCGGAACTAAGAAACTACCCTGTATAACTATTGCCTTGGGTACATTATCAATCGCTACTTGTAGAGATGATGAATCGTTAACATAACCGCCTCTCATGAAAGTTGATTTGTATTCCAATCGGTCTATTGATTCGGTTCCAACAATGGCGATTAATGTATTTGGTGGGCTGCTTGGGTTTACTGGTAATGTTGGGTCATTAACATTTCCATCCTTATCATCTGTGAAATTTTTAATTGCAATAATCAGTGATAATCTAGTTGGCATATCCCCTGGAAGATTAGCAGATCCTGGTGCTTCTCCAATCATGGTGAAAATTGCATTTATTTCATCCCCATGTAGGGAGCCTGACGGTAATCCTCTAATCCAAACCCTTGAATCTGTGATGTTACCAAATGGTAAATCTCCTTCTGCAACTTCGGAGCGATCTTCATAATAATGGACATAGAGATCGATTCCGGTATCCGAATAAATTTCTACTGTGTCAAATGAGTTCTTACCGTAATTGTCATTTCTTAAAGTTAAATCAACTTCACCTGGAAGTAGTGTTGAACCTTGTTCTGGGTGGAACCCTGCATCGATATATGCTAATTCTAAAATTGGTACTGCCTGACCTTCATTTTGTTGCCCAAAGTGAACATAGCCAATGCCGACACTAAAGCCACATTTATGCATCCTAGATTCTGCTAAATGGTCATTGATTGGGTCAAAATAGGCAGCATCTTCGCAATCGGTTTGAAGGTCTGAAGAATCGTGGTTTGGATTGAGAATTCTTATTGAATAAGGTGCCGATACTGCGGTCAGTGCTAGTTCGGATGAGTTCACTTGTCCGCCTATTAACGCTGCTACCAGTCCAAAGGCACTGGTGAAAACTGCATTGACGTCAAATGTCATCTTTTGAATTCCGACCCCCAATGTGAAATCATTAGGGGGCTGGGTGAAACGTGTATCGATTACTATTGCATAAGATTCTGAATCATCGAAGGTAATATCAAAGGCTAATCCCTTCATTAGGCTGACTTCAAGATGGGCAAGGTCATTCCATAACGGGTCATTTTGGTTAAGAGTAGTTACCGCCCATTTGAAAGTAGGTCGGATCCAAATCTCCTCAACGATAGGAATTATGTCATCGCTGAATTCAACACCGATTCCTTCACCGATTGTGGCGATTCCCTCAACCGTTAATGCAACAGAAAGGTCATCGACGCCATCACCATCAACATCAATATAATTTTCAAATAGTGCCAATCCACCAGAGGCGGTGAAAATTTCACCAGTAAATGTACCTGAATCCCAAGCCTCATGTGATGGCCCATCATTTCTTGAAGAATAATTGACATAAATTGCATAGGTATTTATTCCAACACCCAATAAATTGTCTAATCCAAATTGCTCAGTTGAAAATAAAGTATCATACAGGTTGTAAGGCCATCCATTTGGATGTGTAGCCTCTCCAATGAGAAATTGATACGGTCTAGGATGGTCTGCCTCAAACGGCGTAGAATCTCGCATTTCAATATCATCGAGATAACTATCCGCTTCACTTAGTGCATCGCCAGTAGTAATTGGTCTGGCAGCAGCATCAACGTAGGCCAATGAATTATCCGCACCTTGAACCGCGATGAATGATTCTCCGCTTTGTTCCCTATCTGCCAATGTTTGAGCAAGAGCGTCAAGAACTCCGAAGTCATCGGTTGCTACGCTAACATCTGCATTGGCGGGAACTGCGATTGAGGACATCATTACCAAGACGAGGAAAATTGACATACGCCTAGGGTCGGCCTTTTGTGGCAAACCTTGGCGTATCAAGCGAGGCTTGCGCTCATCCATATACCAAAGGAAGATTAACACCTATGAGAAGCATTCGCCTCTTTGCATAGTTCTAGAGCGATTTCAGTAAGTTGTAATCGCAATCAAACCTGCTCCACTGCCCTCTAGTGGCCATTAGGTTATGCACCAATCAAATTGTCTACTTGACAAGATGGACATGCTACAACCGCTTTAGCAACACCCGCTGGAAGGGTGATCTCAAATCCGGTTCCACATGATTTGCAAACACATTTCAGTTCAGTTGCAACTGGGGTAATTTGTTGCTCAACTACCGCTGGAACTGGTTGCTCAACAACCGCTGGAACTTGCGGCTCCACAACTGCTGGACGAGTCCCTGATACTCCCTCTGGGAGAGAGATTCCACCACTTTCGACTATCGCTTTAGGTGCTTCATTTTGAGTCGGTTGTGCCATTGGTTGTGTTGCAGGTTGTGCCGCTGGTTGTGCTACTGCTTGTGGAGCAGACCTCTCGTCTTCTTGCAATAGTGCTGAAGCTTCTGCTGCTGAGGAAATACTTCCCGCACTCATTTGAGGTGCTTGAGAGTATCCGCTATTACTTGCAAATCCAAGGTCTGCAGTATTTTCATTACCATATATTGACTGTAATTCTGCTTCCTTCTCCGCTAATTCTCTATCGGAACTTGATTGAACTTCTCCCCCATCTAGTCCTGCTAATTGAGTAGCACTGGCAAATAATGGCAACGCTCTGGTTTGCTTTACAGTAGCCAAGTGAACAATCACTTCTGATTCTGATAATCCTCTTCCCAACAAGATTTCGCTTGCTATCCGAGATTGCCACCTTCTATGACCCAAGATTGCAACTGCAGATGTAATCGCTACAATAAATAGAACCAAAAACAGAATCGGAGTAAGCCCTTCTTGTATTGGTGCCGATGCTACATTGACTGCAAAAGCGTGTGAATCTGAATTGTTTGATTCATCGAATACGGTTAGAACTACTTCATTACGACCAATTTTATTGAAGGTGATGCTAGTTTGATATCCGAGTAAATCTGCATCATCTCTAGGGTTTCCGTTGTTATCAGTATCTCTGCTCGGTTGTAAATCCCAGTGGTAACGTAACTTGGTGATGTCATCATAGGAATCTGTGGCTGAAACTGAGAAAGTGAGTTTTTCTCCAACTGTTCCCGCGGAAGCAAATCCTTCAAGACTGGATGAGTCTAGTACTGGCAGTGTTGTATCCAATACTATCACGCTAGTCATTACTGAATTTGTATTTCCCGCTCCATCTGAAACTGTTAGCCCAATACTGTGAGTGCCAATGTCATTCCAACTTAGAACAATTGAATTGTTTTGACCATATGGTATGCCTTCAAGAGTCCATGCGCAAGACAATTCGCTGTAATCATCAGTGCTTGAATCACAATTGAAAGAGATAGTTTCGGCAATATTTACCCTCCATCCATTACTGACCGGCAATCCACTGCCGGTAATTCTAGCAACCGGATCTACCACATCAATAACTGTAATCGAATAATTTGTTTGAGCGATTTCTCCTGTTTGTGAAGTCGCGGTTAGGGTTACTGTTTTGAGACCTGGGATTTGCCAAGTGGCTTCAACTTCCCAACCATTGGCATCATCATTTGCTAACCCATCAGCGGAATAAAAATCCCAACTCAGTGTATCGATTTGTTGTAACTGATTAGGAGTTAAATATGCATTCAATGTGATGGATTGGCCTATTGCTACTGTTGAATTATCTTCATCGCTAATGATTGGATTTAGTGGTGGTGCTAACTCGACTCTAACAGTCATTCTAACCTCTTCGATTCCATCGCCACCACCCACTGGAGTATCTGTATTATCTGCGATAACAACCAATTCTTGGCCGTCTAATTCTGCTGGAACAAGCCAAGTCATAGAAGCGGAGTCTGCTATATTTTGCAAAGCCCCTCCGTTAACATATAGTGAACCAACGCCACCACTTGCATACAAATCATACATTTGCTTTGTTTGTAAATATACATCAGCTTGTCCTTGCAAAGCCCATGCGGAAATGACTATCGATGTTCCTGCATCTAATTTCAAATCATCACCGGATAATAGCACTTGACTACTTTCGTTATCGATCTGAATCAAATTGTGAAATGGTGTCCAATAAGATTGGTCCATTTTATCCACAGAAATAGAAACCTGTGATTGGTTTCCACCTTGATCACCCATCCCTTGGTCTCCATCATGAGCCAGGTTATCTAGAACAACATACCACGTTTTATCAGTAATAGATGCTGGTACTTGCCAATTGAATTGGTATTGACCCTGCGCATTTTCTGTGCTTACAATCTGTTCGAAAGCGTTGCGATATGATTGCCCTAAGTCATATGTTTGGACTCCATTTTCGTCAAACAGTAGCAGGTCGATAGATTGCAATATTGTGATGTCAAATTGATAGACATCGCCTGATTGTAATTGTCCTAAATCTACTTTGACACAAACTCCACCATCTATTCCAATAGAGCCAGGAATGCTTGAGATATCTTGCTGTAAGCAATTAGGAGTTGCTCGCCCTGATTCGGCTGCAATCGCAGAAGGCCAAATCATCATGACGACCAGTATTAGAGCAACGATGCGAGATTGCATGATTTGGCCCTCGCCTTAACACACTTCAATAGTTTGCTTGCTTGAATCAACGGCTCCAGCCATTACCGTTCCAAAATAGATGGACGATTTGGCCATCGTTTTCAACGATTATTCTGTCACCATCTGAAAGTGCTGAGCAAGAAATAGTACTATCTTGGAGGATTGATTGTACCTCTCTCAAAGGCTCTCCTGAATCTTTTATTCTAGAAGAGTAATGGGTTATCGCTAGATGTTTAGCGCCGCACTGAACGGCTGTTCTTGCAGCGCCAGTGGCAGTACTATGCAAGAAATCATCAGCCC
>Ga0308019_10002612_pt1 | contig 10243 bp, 7 predicted proteins | sample Neamet284_FD_203135 | JGI IMG/M metagenome (GOLD analysis project Ga0308019, IMG submission 203135) | Marine microbial communities from water near the shore, Antarctic Ocean - #284 | ecosystem: Environmental > Aquatic > Marine > Unclassified | place: Southern Ocean | collected 2014-10-01
TTTTACTAATTCTCAAATTATACAATCTGGTTTATTCACGCATTCTGATAAAGGAGTTTTTGATCGCTTTAGATCAAGAATAATGTATCCTATTTTTCATCCATCAGGAAAAATTATTGCTTTTGGAGGTCGGATTCATGATAATGAGGATCCTGCAAAATATTTAAACTCTCCCGAAACTCCACTTTATAAAAAGAGTGATGTTTTTTATGGGTTACATGCTTCGAGAGATGCAATTAGAAAAAAAGGTTATGCCATTCTTGTTGAAGGTTACATGGATTATCTTAAACTTTATCAAAATTCAATTCACAATGTAGTTGCAGTTTCTGGAACATCATTTACGACACAGCATGCAAAGGCAATTAATAGAATTACTGAAAAAGTAATACTTCTATATGATGGTGATTCTGCGGGAGCAAATGCAGCAATAAGGGCTGGATGGGTTTTATTAAGAGCTGGAATTGAACCAAAAATTGTACGGCCTCCAGAAGGACAAGACCCAGATGATTGGATTACTAATGAAGAAACAGAAATAGTTATCAAGGCTATAGAATCACCAAAAACATATCTTGATTATCATTTAGAGCATAATCAAGGACTGACGCTTGAGGGATCGGATCGACGTAAATACATAATTAACATAATTAAAGAGATTAATGATGTAGAGGATAGTCTTCTGAAAAATGATATGATGCGAATACTATCAGAAAAATTAAAAGTAGATCAGAAAGACCTTATTAGAACAATGAAAAGTCAGCGTGTCAGAGCAACATATGATACTCAAGGAGAGGATATAGTTGAAAATGAAGTTTTTTTTACAACCACAAATGAAAAAGCTCAGGTAGAATTAGTTCAATTGCTTGTAAATGAAGATATAAAAATTAGGGAGTATGTTCAAGATCAAATCTCAATTGACCTTTTTTCAAACAAAACATTAAAAAAGTTAGTAAGCTATATAATAACTAATAACTTGACAGTAGACTCCTCTTCATTAATCGAGTATTTTCAAGATAAGAATGAGCGTAACTCCATCACTAGAATACTTTTTCAATCAGAAAAAAATATTTTAACCGAAGAAATTGTAAGTGATTGTTTGAAAATTTTAAAATCAGATCCAATAAAACAAGAAATAAAAGATATTAGGATTCAAATCCGTGAAAAAGAATTAAAAGGGCAGGATTCTAGCCAAGATTTGAATAAATTAACACTCTTGCGAAAAGATTTAGATGAAATTTAGAGAAGAATATAAAAAAATATTAAGCATTCTTTTTCTGCTTTGTTCATCTTTTGCTTGGTCAAACCAAGTACAAGTTATAACAACGCACAAGAAAAGTAATGGTACCTTACTAAGGATTGTAACAAGCTCTGTTTTAGATATTGAAAATATAGCAGGTTGGTCAGGGCAAGAAAATTGGTTTTATGTTACGTTAAATGGTACAAGATTAAATCCTTCTACTGTTGACTATATTGCATTTGAACCACCTTTAATAGATATTGAAATCACAGAAAACAAAGAATCGGTTCAAATAGGATATTTATTTGATAGGCCTATTGAAGATTTTGAAATATTTCACTCAAATGCAAGTAGAGTAATCTTAATTCAAGTTTGGGAATCCTTAAATGATAGCGTACGAACTGAAGTTCGTCTATCTGAGGGAACCAATCAAAACAGAGTATTTTCTCTACCTAAAAATGAATCAAAAGGATCTCCTTTTTATGACTCTTTTGTTTATGCTCGAGAAAAATATGGCTCTGAAAAATATTTTCTTTGGTATAATAACTGGTACTCAACTGAGGACATACCGAATAATTTTGAGAACCTTTCTCCTAAGCCACCTGGAAAAACTATATCAAAATCAACAGATATTAGTTTAAAGGTTGAAGAAGAGTCTGAAACAACTCTAATTATTGAAGATCCAAAGCCTTTAATCGTTAAAAAACGAAAGGTTGAAGTAAGTGAATCTCCTGCTCCACTTCTAAGACCAATGAAAATATTTAAAGAATCAGTAGATATTTCATTTATTTTAGATAAAGGATTTCTTCTTGCTGGTATTAAAAGACCAAATGATGTGAAAGCACTTCAAGAAGCACTTATTGCATTAGGCTATTATCTAGGTTCAACAGGATCTTATGCTGATGGAATTGATGGCGATTATGGATCGGCAACTGAAGAAGCTGTAATGCAATTTCAGCTAGATAGAGGATTCAGTAATGCGAATGTTGATGGCATAGTTGGTTTAGGAACACAGAAAGAGCTTATTCGAGCTTTGCTAGGTGATAATTCAAGAGAATTAGGATTATTGAAGTTAGAAGATATTGAAGAAGACTCTAAAAGTATTACTAAAGAAATAAAGCTTAAGAACGAACGAGTTATTATGGAAAATAAATTTGGAAGTGTGGTTCAGCAGCAAAATCAAACAGCAAAAGAGCTTCTTAATCAACCACCAATTAAAACTCAAGTAAAGCGAGAGACAAGAAAATTAGAGAATAGAGAAGAAATAAATTTATTACCTCCAAATCTTTCGAATAGGAAAACATTTCTTAAGCTCACTTGTAATATTGAGGGGGCAAATATTTTTATAGATGGAAAATTCATTGGACTTTCTCCTTTACCAAAAAAATTAGCGACTACGCCAGGATGGCATCGTGTTCGTGTTGTCGATCCTGAGGCACCTCCAACACAATATTCAATGGCGATACCAGACTATCAAGACATCTACGTTCCTAAAGGACGTACTCAAAAGATTCGAATTAATCTTGCGATCAAAAAAGAAGAATAATAATAAAAAATGAATTTTTATTCTACCATTAAAATTTCTAGGTTGATTTCAATGGTTGCTCTAGTTTTTAACTTATTACCTTCTCAAGACCTACCTATTATTCTTTCTTCCAAAAGTCAACAGATAGAAAAAGGTTTGAAAATAGAGTTTTTATTTTCAAGTTTTATTGAAAGAGGCGATGTCTCTAGTTGGATTGAACAAGAAAATTGGTTTATAATTAATTTTTATAATATAATTAGGCCAGAATCAGATTTTTTTGATAATTTGAAAACTTACCCAATCCAAGAAATTCAGCAGGAGTGGTCACAAAACGCTCTTCAACTTTCTATTCAAATTAATCGAAGTATAGGAATGTTTGATGTAATGATTGATGATAAAGAAAAAGAGGTTCTTCTTGTTTTAACGTATTCAGATTTCATTGAATCAAAAGAAGTAAATCCTTCTTATGTTTTTCCAGATTTAAAAAATGCTCAAAAAAAGAATCATCCAACTTCATGGAAAAATGCAAGGGAAAGAACCTCTCTTGAAATTCTTTGTGATACAAAAGGTTTACCAATCTATGTTGATAATCAACTTGTCGGATATTCACCCCTGAAAAATTATGTTGATGTATTACCTGGATGGCATAAAGTCGGTTACTTTTCAAATGATTACTCGCAAAATAGTAATACTTTAACCAGTAAAGATAAAATGTTAAATGATATTCTGGTCATGGGACGTTTAGATATTTTTGTTGAGGAGGGGAAACATGAAACTATTGCTTTGAATTATCAAACGTTAGATAAAGAAGTCCTAGATTTTAATAATCGCTTTAAGACTGGTAGTGTCGTTGGTGTCTCATTATTTTTCACAATGATTCTTTTGATGGCTTGGGGTCTTGCCTGAAATATTTTTGTTCCTTTTTAAGATTATATTTTATTTTACTTACATTATTTCCATTATATGGCATAGAAGAAAAAGAAGCTAAAATAAAAGAAAAACCATTTTCTATTGAATATTACAAATATTGGAATCCATATAGGAGGTTGCTAGATCTTAAAGGAGATCCACAGAGTTTTTATGGTCAACAATATTATCAAGTTTTTTACAATAAAGAGAATCGTATAAAAAAAGTAATAAAATACGATAAGGATAGAACCGCTAAGGAAACATATCAATTAATTTGGTCAAAATCAGGCGCTAGGTCTGAATATAAAGTTGAGTTCCATACAAAAGGAAATGCTTCAAGACTTGATAAATTTTTATATGAAGATCAACTGAGCTACGTTCGTCCCGGTTGGATTGCTGAATTTAAAAGTCGAAGTGATGGAAGGCCACAAAAAGTTCTTTTTAGGGATGCAGTAGGGTTTAAATACTTTTCTTATAATTTTAATTATACTTATGAAAAAAACGATGCAATAATCTCTGAAGTTGTAGAGTCTTCATATTTTGATTCTGAAGAAAAATTTGTGGGAAGACATTTATTATTTTGGGAAAAAGGATCCTTTCTAAGAATGATTCAATATTTTGATTCAAATAACAAAATAATAAAGACTATCGAATTTTTTCATGATAGAGTTAATGAAGAGAGTATTCGTGTTATTACAGATCAAGAGAATAAAGAACTAGAAAGAAAGATTATTCCATATGCTAAACCAGATAAATATGCCTATAGGTATGAATGGAATGGTAAAGAAGTAATTGATCATGGGCTAAAAGATATTAATAATATAGATTTAGCAATTGAGTTTGCAAAAAGAGCAGAGGAAGCATTAAGTGAGGCAAATGAGGCCTTAATACAGGCAGGAATTGCGTTAGAAGAGGCCAATGAGTTAGCAAATAAAACAGCAAAAATTTTAAAAAGAGCGGAGAAACAGGCTAAAGATGTTGAGTCATTTAAGAAAGAAATGGCAAAAGCTAAAAAAGAAGCTGAAAAAGCAATTGAGCGGATGTATGATGCTGAAAGAGAGGCTGAATTGGCTCGCCTAGAAGCTGCCGCTGCAACAGCAACTTTGGGAGCAATTGAGAAAACAAAAGAAGTAGAAGATTATGCTAAAAAAGAAGCAAAAACTGAAAAGAAGAAAGCAAAAGAAGAAAGGAAAAAAGCGCGTAAATTAGCAATAAAAGCAAAAAAAGCATTACAGGATTCTGTTCTTGGATCAGCACCAAAATCATTTCTTACAATTTCTTATGGACAACCATTTTTCATAGAAAAAACACTTCGAGAATATCAAGCTGGAATAAATTATGCATTCTCGTTTGGCCGTAGAAAACTCTTAACAATAAGTGATAAACCAATTGATATTGGTTTGGAGGTTAATCGATTTGATTTTAAATATTCGATTGAAGAAGAGAATTTTCAAACTATTTCATATTATTTAACGGCTCAAATAAATCCAAGAATGGGTTGGGCATGGATACCAACAACGCTCGAAACAGGAATTAAGTTTGGAGGGGGACTTATCTCTCCGGGATATGGGTTCACAATAGCAAATGCCACGGTCTTCAATCTTCTACCCACTCCATTAATTATAGGTTTTAATACGCAATTTCATTGGGTATCTGGTGTGATCAATAAAGAGACAAAAACATATTGGACTACGATTGGATTAACCTTTGGAGTGAACCTGCAAGATAAACTTCCAGCTATTTTTGATATAGATTTCCCCAAAATCTTTTAAGTTTTATAACAAAGAGATTATAGGAAAAATAGTAAGAATATTGTGAGTGCTGATACCCAAGAAATCGTTTTAAATGAAGGATTTTCTCAGTTTTTTTAAATATTTTAGATCAAAATTATTTTCTCAAAAAATATATATATATATATACTAAGTATTTGTTCACTTTTTTCAACAGAAGACCAACGAGGTATTTTAAAAGGACAAATAATAAACTCTGAGAATCAATTACCATTAGTTGGTGCTAATATATTGATAAATAATACTGAAATTGGGACTATTTCTGATGAGAACGGATTTTTCACTATAAATAATATTCCTCAGAATTTCTATAAGGTATCTATTAGCTACATAGGTTATGAACTTAAAATAATCCCAGATATATGGGTTAGACCAAAAGCATATGATTTTTTAAAAGTTATTTTAGAACCAATGATTTTAAAATTTGAAGGTGTTGTTGTTGAAAAATCATATTTCTCCAGGTCAACAATAAATGAATATCAATCAGTTTCTTTTAACAATGATGAAATTAGAAGAGCACCAGGTAGTGGGCAAGAAATAAGCCGGATATTGAATAGCTTACCAAGTGTAGCGAGCGTTGGAGAGAATAGTCAAGATATGATGGTCCGAGGTGGAGGTCCAACTGAGAATGGGTTTATAATTGATAATATTCCAGTCCCTAGTATTTCACATTTCAACACAAGTGATGGAAGATCTAATGGACCGATCGGTATTATTAATACTGAAATGGTTGAAAATTTAGAGTTCTATTCTAACGGTTTTTCTTCAAAGTTTGGTAATAAACTTTCAAGTTATGGCGAAATAGAGTATCGTGAAGGAAATAACGAAAAATTAGAATTAAACTTAGGATTAGGACTTGGAGGATTGGGCGGATTAATAGAAGGACCTCTAACAAAAAATAGTTCTTATATATTATCTTATAGGAAGAGTTATTTAAATATAATATCTGACTTAATTAATGCTGGTGGACTACCATCCTATGATGATTTTCAAGGAAAAATTTCTTTTAAACCAAATATTTTTAATACTATCACGCTATTAACAATTAATGGAAATAGTATATATAATAGAACTATTCAAGATGCCGTTAATGATGGACAAAGTGAATTTGGGACAATAAAAAATAATCAGAACACAATAGGAATAAACTTAAAACGCATTTGGAATAAAAAAGCATATTCAAATTTTAGTATCGGATATTCTTCTCAATTGGCAAGGAATAAACTCTATGCTGTAGAAAATAAAATAGGAACAGATAGTCTAGTTTTCACCAATAAAAATAAAATGAGGATTAAAACATTTCGAAATGTTAATCATCAAAAAGTAAACAATCTTTTTAACCTTGAGTATGGGCTAGAAGGAGTCTTTAGCTCCACAGATTATAATTTTTTTCGTAGCAGAACTAATATTAATATAAATAAAAAAGTATCTATCATTGATTGGAGTACTTTTTTTTCCATGAAAAATAAGATATTTAATAAGATTTTATTATCAAGTGGTTTTCGAATTGATTATAATAATTATGAAAAAAACTTACTGATATCACCTAGATTAAATTTTGACTATAAATTATTTCCTAAAACTAACCTATTAATAAATTTTGGTTTATATAGGCAGAACCCTCCTGAGATTTATTTATCTGTAGAAGGAAATAAATTAAAAAGTATTGAAAATTCTCAGCAATCTATAACAATTGAACATTTTTTTCAAAAAAGTACAAAGGTCTCTATTTCTTTTTATAATAAGAGCTATAAAAATGCTCCATTACTTGGTCTAAATGAAGATTTTAATGATCCTACTTTTTTAATGGATCAATTAAAACTGTATTCGGGGATTGAGTCAATAGGTCAAGCTAAATCAAATGGAGTAGAATTTTTACTACAAAAAAAACGCGCTGAGAATATTTACGGTCTCATTGGAGGAACCTTTTTTAATACTACTTTTCAAGATTTTGAGGGGACAGAACGAAACCGTAATTATAATTACAAATATATTTTTAACATTGTTGGAGGATATAGGCCTAATAATAAATGGGAACTTTCATTAAGATGGTCTTATTTCGGAGGTAAGCCATTTACATCCATAAATAAAGTATCTTCAAGTATTTTAAACGAAGAGGTGTTATACCTTGATCAATTTAATGAAATGAAAACACCAGATTATCATTCCTTATTCATTCGGTATGAGAGGAGAGTAAACCTTCGCAAAGCAAATTTGATAACTTATATAGAGTTTTGGAATGCATATAATCGTGAAAACATTGAAATGTATTATTGGAGCAAAGAATTTAGAAAAATAAATTCAATTACATATTTTAATTTTATACCTGTAGGTGGATTTGAATTAGAATTCTAGATTCATTTAAAATATATTAATTGTTTCAGAAGGTATAATCTTTTCAATACATTTTTGAGTGTTATTTTTAACTGAATTCACAAAACTAGAGACACGGTAATGGTCTAGATCTATATTAGTGACCAATAATAATTTTTGAGCACTTGAAACAGAATTCTCTTTACAAGAAATCCACTTTTCAATATTATTTTCCTCAAGTATCACAGGCATTCTATTATGAATCATCGAAAGATTTGATTGTGCTTTAGTTGTAATAATAGTGAAACTATATATAATTTCATTATTATTTGATTGCCATTCTGTCCACAATCCGGCCATTGCTAAAGTCTTTTTATCAGGAGAAGTAATATAATAAGGTTGTTTATTGCCATTTGTGTTTTTCCATTCATAATAACCATCAGAAAAAATTATACAACGATTTTGATTAATTAAATTTTGATATGATGTTTTATCTAAAAGACTTTCAGATCTGGCATTGATCATATTCGAACCAATTGAAAGGTCTTTTGCCCAACTCGGAATTAAACCCCACCTCATATTCTTAACGATTCTTTCTTTATTGTGTTTTAATAAAATAGGTGCCTTATGAGTTGGAGCTATATTATAACTGGGATTGAAGTCCTCAATATCCGAAAGGTCAATATGAAACTCTTCTGATAGTATCTTTATATTTTTTATTAAAGTATTTCTTCCGCACATGTTTAAAGCTAAATAAAAAACCTTTTGATATGAAGGAGAGATTAAGAAATTTTAATGTTATAATTATTTACTTTTTTAATTAAAGGTCTCATTTATGAAAAAATTAATTTTATTAAGGCATGGCGAAAGTCAATGGAATTTAGAAAACAGGTTTACTGGGTGGACCGATGTTGACTTAACAAAAAAAGGGAAGGATGAAGCTAAAGAATCCGGACAGCTTTTATTAGACGAAGGTTTTGTAATTGATACTGTTCACACGTCTCTTTTAACTAGAGCGAATAAAACAATGAGTCTCTGCCTGCAAGAAATGGGAATAGCAGAAACAAGTATTACTATAAATTACGATTGGAGGTTAAATGAAAGACATTATGGTGCTCTCCAAGGATTAAATAAAGCTGAAACAGCAAAAAAATATGGTAATGAACAAGTTCATATTTGGCGTAGAAGTTATACAACACCACCTCCTCCATTAAAATATGATGATGAGAGACATCCACGATTTGATACGAAATATGAAAAATTAAAAGAATCAGATTTGCCATTATCCGAGTGTTTAAAAGATACGGTTGATAGATTTTTACCTTATTGGGAGAATTTTATAAAGCGGGATTTAGAATCTGATAAGAAAATTATCATTGTTGCGCATGGAAATTCCTTAAGGGCATTAGTTAAATATTTAGATAAAATATCAGACGAAGAAATCCTTAACCTGAATATCCCAACGGGTTCTCCTCTTATTTATGAACTTGATGAAGAGTTAAAACCATTAAAGAGTTATTACTTAGGAGACCAAGAAAAAATAGCAAAAAAAGAAGCAGAAGTTGCCGCGCAAGGAAAAAAACCTAAATCTATTTAAAAATCCTATTTAACTCACCAGAAATCCTTACACCTCCTTGAAAAAGTCGCTTCTCAAGGATTTCTTTATTTTTATAAAAGTATTCCCATTTGAGTTCTTCACCTGAAAAATCATAGCACCTTTTTCTTAGATCTTTAGATTCGTGAATATATTCTAATACACTCGTTCCTTGCCATGTTCTAATAAGACTACGATCCTCACTTAAAAGTAAGTAGTTAGTATATTCAGTATAACTTAGTTTTTGAAACTCAATTAGTTTTGTATCCCAAACACTATGGAGATTAGTAGATTCATTAAACCATTGAACTTTTACATCATTCCCACCTCTATCATTGCCATTACCAACATGCAGTGGCTGATGAAGGTCTCCAATGATATGTACTAAGAACTTTAAGGCTATTTGTTTTTCTTCTTTCGAAGCTGTTTTATTTTTAAGAGTGTAAATAAAATCTTGTATTTTCTCAACTGCACGGCCGGGATGCTTTTCGCTAATATATTTTTCATCATCAGGTATTGTACACCAATGCCAGTTATTTGCTTTTTTCCAAGCAGGGTCTGATTTTATTTCATCTGCCCAATTAGTCATTCTTGATATATCATGGTGTCCCATTAATTTTTTTATTTTAGTTTTTGCATTCTTAGTTAGATACGTTTCAGAAACTTTTCCAACAATTCTGTGTCCAGTTTTCCCCCAACCAAATAAAAAGTGAGGAATTGTAAGGTATATAATTAAAATTTTTATAAATATTTTCATTGAATCTCCATTAATTGTGTTGAATAAATCCTAAAATCATTCGTGGATATTTATCTGTTACAATTAAAAAGCTATCTTTTTCATAACGGACAAGGCCTTCCCAATTACGAGAAGTTCCATT
>Ga0308019_10002615_pt1 | contig 10236 bp, 13 predicted proteins | sample Neamet284_FD_203135 | JGI IMG/M metagenome (GOLD analysis project Ga0308019, IMG submission 203135) | Marine microbial communities from water near the shore, Antarctic Ocean - #284 | ecosystem: Environmental > Aquatic > Marine > Unclassified | place: Southern Ocean | collected 2014-10-01
TACGGTACAGTGAATGTGGCTTCGAAGGCAAAATTTATCAAATACTTTAATAAGAAAAAAGTTGCTTATTGGATCAATCATCACGTTACTTGTCACCGAAATTGGCTTTTATCTAATAAGATCCATACTTGGAGATGGTCGTTCACTGGAAATGACATCTGAAGAGGTAGCCTTCTGTTTTCAACATCTACTATACCCCCACTACCCCAATATATGATCTCTGCTGCCAGTTCAGCCATTATCGTACTTATTGGAAGTTTGTGTTTTTCTGAAAAATGTTCTGAAAACAACATTACTAAGTGGCTTTACCAAACAGGAAAATTATCTTTGACCTTGTATGTTGCCCACGTACTTATTGGAATGGGTATACTTGAATTTATCGGTCGTCTAGAAAACCAGACAATAAACTTCTCTTTATTTTGCGTATTAAGTTTTTGTTGTTGTGGAATTATTTTTAGTGTGGCTTGACTTAGATTTTTCAAAACTGGACCGTTAGAATGGGTCTTCCGTAAGGTGGCAAGCTAACAACGCAATTGCAGCAGACAAGCCGCTGAATACGGCGTTATATGTCTAACGAGGCTAACTAAAAGAGTATGGAATTCTTACCGGAGGAAATTGTTAGTTGCCCATACTGTGGAGAGGCGATTGAAGTACTTATAGATCCCCAGGAAGTAGGGCACCAATATATTGAAGATTGTCAGGTATGCTGCAAGCCCATCATATTCAATGTGGAAGTAGATTCAATGGGTAATTTGTTCGTGTTGCTGCGCGATGAAAATGAAACCTAATAGAGTGCGCTGGATTAACCCCACTCGATGCGAACAGTTCAAACGCGACAGCAATAACCAGCCAAAGCAATTGACGCAGCTATGCTGCGTTATTTGGGACGTTAGGCACTAAAACAGTCACAACAAGGGGCAACACATGGACGAGAATCAAGAGAATTTATATGCAGGTTTTTGGGTCAGACTCGGCGCATCACTTATCGATTGCATTATATTAACAGCCATAACCTTGCCAATTCTATATTTAACCTATGGAGATTCTTATTGGTCACAGAGTTCCCCTTTAATAATGGGGAATGTTGATATTCTGGTGAGCTGGATCTTACCGGTAATAGGCACCATACTATTATGGCACTATTGGTCCGGGACACCGGGTAAGTTGGCGCTAAAACTCGCAGTTGTTGATGCAGCTACTGGAAAAAATCTAACCGTATCGCAATCTATAATAAGGTATTTTGCTTATTTTTTGTCGGCTCTACCCTTAGGCCTAGGATTCATCTGGGTGGCTTGGGATAAGAAAAAACAGGCATGGCACGATAAGCTTGCAAAAAGTGTTGTAGTCAAACGGATTAATGAGACCGCGCTATAGCGTAACAAGGCCTGCCGCTATGCACAGCGTTATGTTTATACAAGTTGATGGAGAGGTACCATGACTAAACCAGTACGAGTATCCGATACACCTTTTGCGGTCCAAGTTGAAGAAGGTCAAAAATATTTCTGGTGTTCTTGCGGTAAAAGTGTGAAACAACCTTTTTGTGATGGTGCTCATAAAGGTTCTGAATTCTCTCCCGTAAGGTTTACCGCTACCGAGTCCAAAAAAATGTTTTTTTGTGGCTGTAAGTTAACTGCATCGCAACCTATATGTGACGGTAGTCATAAATCAACATAACAAGGCGTTCAATTTCAGGGATAAAGTATGCCATACCCAATTGAAAGAAAATTGGTAATAGCGGTTTCATCAAGCGCACTTTTTGATCTTACTGAATCCAATAAAGTGTTTGTTGAGGACGGCCCCAAGGCATACAAAATATTTCAAGAGGAAAATCTCAATAAGATCCTCGAAAAAGGCGTGGCATTTCCTTTCATAAAACGATTTTTGGCTATCAACCAACGATTTCCAGATAAACTGCCTGTTGAAGTAATTCTTTTGTCTCGTAATTCGGCTGCAACGGGAAAGCGAGTCTTTAGATCCATAAAATGTCATGGTCTTGATATATCGAGAGCTGCCTTTATGGAGGGAAAGTCACCCTATGAGTATATTCCAGCATTCAACGCTTCTTTGTTTCTAACGGCTAATGAAGAAGATGTCCAGAGGGCAATTGATGCCGGTTATCCAGCAGGCGTTGTTCTACCAAGTAAAGTAGTAAACGATGACGAAACAGAAGACCTTCGAATTGCTTTTGACTTTGATGGTGTCATCGCAGATGACGAAGCCGAGTCCGTTTTTAAGAGCGGTAATTTACCTGATTTCCATGCTTATGAGGTCGATAATTCAGATGTTCCACATAAACCTGGCCCTCTTGCGGACCTGTTTAAAAAACTTTCATTCCTTCAGAAGCTTGAAGATCGTGAGTTGGAACGCGATAAAAATTATAAACGAATACTAACTACTGCGATTGTAACTGCTAGGAATGCTCCTGCTCATGAACGTGTGATAACAACGCTAGAAAGTTGGGGAGTCAGTGCAAATGAAATGTTCTTTCTTGGTGGCATGGCTAAAGATAGGATTCTGTCTAGATTAAAACCGCATATGTTTTTTGATGATCAACGAAGCCATTTGGAGTCAGAGGCAGGCGATATCCCAATGGTTCATATTCCTTTTGGAATTGCTAATAATAAAATTGAACAAGTAAAGGCAGCGGACGCATAAGTTTGCCGCTGCTTTAGGCATTATGCGTAACAGAAATGACAAGCATGCTTGAAAACTCACGTAGCGGTGACGCGCACTTCACGCATTTCCACAACGCTATGTCCCCAAAACACTTTAGCTGGATTTGCTAACGCACTACACTTGTTAGTTTGTTGTGACCAGACTAGAAATTTAAAAATAAACCGCTATACTTTTCGGGGTGTTGCGATAGGTTTTTTAGCACACAAAAACTATGAAGCCATGTAGTCATATCAATATGCTGTTGTTAGCAATTAGGAGTTATTCGTGAAAGATAAAAAATATTCTGCTTGGGCTGAATCAAGGGCAAAGGGCAGAAATCGATACATTATATTTAATGGGGTTCTCTTATATGGTTTGCCAATGTTCATTTTCTCGGCCTTCATTGTAAATAGACCCCTTGAGGACGGGTATACGGCGCTTCATATGGCCCAAAGCCTAGGCATTTGGCTTTTTGCTGGGTTAGTGATTGGTGTAAATACGTGGTTCAGTAATGAACGCCAGTTTCGGAAGGCGGTTGAATCCCGTGAAGACGTATAACTAGCCTCGGTGCTGGGCAAGTGTTTTGGGTAGAAAAATGATTCGGCGGAGCAAAAAATACTAATGTATTACGCAGACTTTTAGGAAAAATAGCAGACGCGCCGAGTGTGTATTGAGCGGTAGTTGCAGTAATTACAGAGCAGGCATAACTACCCGTTGCAGGTAGCGCTTTAATATCGATCTGGATGCCCGCACCTCCACCACTATCGGAACCTGCAATCGTGAGCACGATAGGTGTAGATAAAACGTAACTTTTGCTCGCTGTGGTAATGGGTGTTGTGGTGATATGTGACATAAAAAGTTCCTAACGTTGGTGTTCAGGAACTTTATAGAGCTGAAGATTGCACGACACTTGGGAGGGGTCAAATCATACGAAGCAAGATCTATACTTCCCTACGCCAGTGTTAACTGGATCAGGTTCAACGGGTCTTGAAAATACAGTCTCAGCCTAAAAGGCTCCCTGACTATGAGTCTTAATAATAGAAAATTTTATTGAAAGATCAATTAATAAACTCTAATCTTTTTACCTATTTCAAGAATTTCAACGTGTTGAATATTTGAACACGCACTCGTGGCAGTTATTCTGCTGGCAGGAATGCCAATGCGCGTGGCTTCTTGAGTGGCCATAAATTGATCAATACCAATATCCTTTAGCATCTCCGGTGAGAGTCTCTTCAGCTGTGCGCGCTCTATTGAAATCGTTTGCTTAAGGGCTTGTCTTTGAATAGTGCGACGACTCCAATTGAGCAGTCGACTAAGGTATCCAGAAGAATAGGAAGTTGTGTATTGTGGGCAGTTTTGTGTATAACTAGTCATGATATCTCCTATCAATATTTGTGGTTTAGGTTGCTGCTTGCTTCACTAAATTTGACTATAGAGCAAATGTTATGTATAAGTAAAACGAATAATATTGATGGGTTGGTTCACAAAAAATGATGAAAGAAAGTCGCCTTAAAAATCTAGATTTAGCTACCTTGCGTAGTTTTGTTACTATTGCTAAAACGGGGAGTATGACTCGTGCGGCAGCCCGCTTGTTTATGACTCAATCAGCCATTAGCATGCAAATTAAACGCCTAGAAACTAGCCTAGGATTAACGGTATTTGAGCGCACTGCCCAAGGCATGATCACTACTAGTTCTGGCGAGCAGTTACTGGGATATGCGCTTAAGCTGTTGGAGCTTAATGACGAAGCCGTTGGCCGTCTCACTTCATTAGACCATGAAGGGCGGATTAGGTTAGGTGTTCCTAGTGATGTAATTTATCCATACATGCCCGACATTTTAAAACAGTTTAGTCGAGACTACCCGCGGGTACAGATCAAGTTATCCTGTGCTCAATCCAAAGTGTTAAAAGAGCAGTTTAACCAGGGTCTGCAAGATGTGATTTTAACTACGGAGCAAAATCCTGATGGCAATGGTAGGGTTATAGGCACACAAAGGCTAATGTGGACCGGGGCAGAAGATGGTAGTGCCTGGAAGCAACAACCCTTGCCATTGGGTATGTCCAAAAGCTGTGCTTTTTGGCCTAGTGCTATTAAGGCACTTGAGGTTGCCGGTATGGATTGGGTAGACCCCGTAACCACTGAGGACTTTATCGCCGTTGAAGCCATGACCGCGGCAGATTTATGCGTCTGTGTTGAGTTGGGCTGTGCACTTATTACTGGGAGAGTACCCATAGACCACCGTGGTGTATTGCCTGAACTACCTGACTATTCCCTTGTTGTGTATAGCGCTGAAAACGCACCTACACCCATGGTGAATGAGCTAGTGGGTTATTTACAACGGGGTTTCGCCTAATCATGCATTGGGCATTGGGCAATCAGCCTGTATGTTGAAAGGATTGGTATATTAAAAGGAAGCTAATGGAATGACAGATCAAAAAACCATCGACGTCTATAACGGCCAAGTAGACACATACCTAAAAATGGTTGGCGAGTTGGAGATAGATCCAATCTTGCTGCGCTTTATCGACCGGCTTAGGGTTAACGACTATGTGCTGGATTTGGGCTGCGGTCCGGCTCTGGCTTCTACAATTATGCGCGACAAAGGATTGCGTGTAGATCCTGTTGATGCTGCTGAAGCCATGGTTAAGTTGGCCAATGATAAGTTCAATATAGGCGCTCGGCAGGCGCAATTTAATGATATTGATGCCATAGGCATCTACCATGGGGTGTGGGCCAATTTCAGCTTATTACATGCGCAGCCCCAAGACTTTTCAACTATATTATTGGCGCTACATAAAGCGTTGAAGCCACAGGGTTTGCTGCATTTGGGTATGAAGCTTGGTGAAGGTTCAAAGCGTGATAAATATGGCCGTTATTATGCCTATTACACTCAAGCTGAATTAGAACTTTATCTCAACCAAGCAGGCTTTGATCTTGTTGATGCAGAATTGGGTGAAGCCCTAGGTATGGCAGGGGATATGGAACCCTGGATGGCGATAACTGGTTTGGCTAAATAATGCGGTAATGAACGGCAAGGGCGCAGACCGTTAATAAATGTTAATTAATGCTGCAAGAATGTCTTATGTTGATTGTGTATAAGGCCCGAGTAAGGGAAAATACACACCGCCTCTCGTTTTTATCCCAAATAGTGTATTTAACCGTTTAAAGGAAGTTTTTCATGCCTACCCGTCGCGATTTAGCTAATGCCATCCGAGCCCTTAGTATGGACGCTGTCCAACAAGCTAATTCTGGTCATCCAGGAGCCCCTATGGGTATGGCTGATATCGCCGAAGTTTTATGGAATGACTTCATGAGTCATAATCCAGCGAATCCAGAATGGTTAAACCGCGACCGCTTTGTATTGTCTAACGGGCATGGCTCAATGTTGCTTTACTCGTTGTTGCACTTAAGTGGGTATGACTTATCTATTAATGACGTGAAAAACTTCCGTCAGCTGCACTCCAAGACAGCAGGCCACCCTGAATACGGCTATGCACCAGGCATTGAAACCACCACTGGTCCTTTAGGCCAGGGTATTACTAACGCTATTGGTATGGCTTTGGCAGAAAAAACCTTGGCTGCTCAATTCAACCGCCCAGGTCACGACATTATTGATCACCACACCTATACCTTCTTAGGTGATGGGTGTTTGATGGAAGGTGTTTCTCACGAAGCGTGTTCTTTAGCAGGCACCTTAGGCTTAGGTAAGTTAATTGCATTTTATGACGACAACGGTATTTCTATAGACGGCGAAGTAGAAGGCTGGTTTACCGACGACACCCCTAAGCGTTTTGAAGCATATGGTTGGCAGGTGATCCCTGCGATTGATGGCCACGATGCAGATGCGTTGTTTGCTGCTGTTGAAGCCGCTAAGGCCAATACGGATCAACCTACATTAATTTGTTGTAAAACCATCATTGGTTTTGGTTCGCCTAACAAAGAAGGTAAAGAAGATTGCCATGGTGCTCCACTAGGCGCAGACGAAATTGCCTTAACTCGTAAAGAGCTTGGTTGGAGCTACGGTGCGTTTGATATTCCTACAGACATCTATGAAGAGTGGAATGCCCGTGATGCCGGTGATGATGCAGAACAAATTTGGAACCAGGCTTTTAACGCTTATCACCAAGCTCACCCAGAATTGGCAACTGAGTTGTTGCGCCGTGTTGCTGGAGATTTACCAGCAGACTTTGAAACTCAAGCACAAACCTACGTTGAACAGTTGCAGGCTGAAGGTTCTAGCATTGCTAGCCGCAAAGCCTCACAAAACACCATTAATGCGTTTGGCCCTATGTTGCCAGAATTATTAGGTGGTTCTGCAGACCTTGCAGGCTCTAACCTGACCAAATGGGCGGGTACTAAAGGCATTACCAAAGACGACGCGAGTGGTAACTACGTTTATTATGGTGTGCGTGAATTCGCCATGTCTGCCATGATGAATGGTATGGCGCTACACGGTGGTTTTATTCCTTACGGTGCAACCTTTCTAGTGTTTATGGAATACGCCCGTAATGCGGTACGTATGGCTGCGTTGATGCGTCAGCGTGTGTTGTTTGTATATACCCACGATTCTATTGGTTTGGGCGAAGATGGCCCAACGCATCAGCCTGTTGAACAGATTGCCAACCTTCGTTTAACGCCACATTTAGACACATGGCGCCCATGTGACACGGTTGAATCTGCCGTGGCTTGGAAGACATCTCTACAGCGTACAGACGGCCCTTCGGCCTTGATCTTCTCGCGTCAAAACTTGCCACACCAGCAGCGTGATAACGCCCAGTTAGCTAACGTGTCTCGTGGTGGTTACATTTTACAAGACTGTGACGGCACCCCAGAAGCCATTATTATTGCTACGGGTTCTGAAGTGGGCATTGCCCAGCAAGCTACAGATGCCCTTACTGCCCAAGGCCGAAAGGTGCGTTTAGTGTCTATGCCGTGTACGGAATTGTTTGAACGCCAAGATGCAGCCTATCAGTCACAGGTTCTGCCTGCTTCTGTTACTGCCCGTGTTGCGGTTGAAGCTGCTCATGCCGATTACTGGTACAAGTATGTTGGTTTAACTGGCAAAGTGATTGGTATGACAGATTTTGGTGCGTCTGCGCCTGCTAATGAATTGTTTGAGATGTATGGTTTCACAGCAGATAAAATTGCTGCTACCGTCACTGAATTACTGTAACTCGTTCATTATTATGCATAAAGCTAAACGCATTGCGATCAATGGTTATGGTCGCATTGGCCGTGCCGTGCTGCGCGCCATTGTGGAACGAGGCCTGCAGCATGAGTTGCAGGTGGTGGCCATTAATGACTTAGGTATTGCCGAATCTGTGGTTTATGAAACACGTTATGATTCGGTACATGGCGCTTTTCCTGCTGCGGTAGAAACTACGGACCGAGGCATGAGAGTTGTATCACCCGATGCCACAATCAATATAGACTTGCTACAAGTATGTAATGCCTCTGCGTTGCCTTGGGGTGAATTAGATATAGACCTAGTGATGGAATGCTCTGGCAAGATGAGCGACCGTGCGCTTGCTGAACAGCACCTCACCGCCGGTGCAGATAAGGTTTTAATTGGTGCTGCAGCAGGCACTGACGTAGATCTAACCGTGGTTTATGGCATTAACCATGATCAGCTTAAACCATCTCACCGTATTGTTTCCAATGCTTCTTGCACCACCAATTGTATGGCACCGGTACTTAAACCATTAAATGATGCCATAGGTATTGAAGATGGATTAATGACAACCATTCACGCCTATACTAATGGTCAGGTACTCACTGACACAGTCATCGACAAGACGGATCTGCGGCGTGGTCGTTCTGCTACCCAATCCATGATACCCACCTCTACCCATGCCACCGAAGCGTTGGGTTGGGTATTGCCAGAATTAGCCGACAAAATTACCGGTATCTCCATGAGAGTGCCCACTATTAACGTGTCTGTGGTGGATCTAGTATTCCGCCCCAGTCGTGATGTGACGGTGGCAGAAGTTAATCAAATTATGGCGGATGCTGTGTCCAAAGATAACCATGATGTGCTGGGTTATAATCACCAGCCATTAGTGTCTATCGATTTTAATCACTGCTCCAAATCAGCCACCTTTGACTCTACTCAAACAATGAAGATGGGCCAGCTAATCAAGATTCTAGCTTGGTACGATAATGAATGGGGCTATGCTAATCGTATGGTTGATGTTGCCCTAGCTATGCTTAATAAAGACCTATCAACTCCTCAGGAAAATCCATGACCATCATTAAAATGACCGACTTAGATTTACGTGGCCAGCGAGTGTTGATCCGTGAAGACCTTAACGTGCCCATTAAAAATGGCGTTGTAACTAGCGACGCGCGCTTGAGAGCTGCGCTGCCTAGTATTAAAATGGCGTTGCAGTTGGGTGCAAAGCTAATGGTGACGTCTCACCTAGGCCGCCCAAAAGAAGGTGTTTATGATGAACAGTTTTCTCTAGCGCCCGTAGCAGACTATCTAGCAGCAAAGTTACAATGCAATGTGAGGTTGCAAAAAAATTGGTTAGACGGCGTGGACATTGCTGAAGGCGAATTAGTTATTTTAGAAAACTGCCGTTTTAACCTAGGCGAAAAAGCCAATGATGATGCTTTAGCCAAAACAATGGCTGCCCTATGTGATGTTTATGTAAACGATGCATTTGGCGCCGCCCACCGTGCGCAGGCCAGTACCCATGGTATTGCTAAGTTTGTAAAGACCGCTTGTGCCGGGCCTTTGTTAGTGGCCGAGCTAGACGCCTTAGGCAAAGCCTTAGACAACCCTAAACGACCATTGGTTGCCATTGTAGGTGGCTCTAAGGTGTCTACTAAGCTTACCGTGTTGGAAACCTTATCTGATAAAGTGGATCAGCTGATTGTGGGTGGTGGTATAGCCAATACCTTCTTGGCAGCAGCAGGGTTCCCCGTAGGTAAGTCTTTATATGAGCCAAGTTTAGTTGCTAATGCAAAAGCCTTGATGGACAAAACATCCATCCCCTTGCCTACAGATGTAGTGACGGCAAAAGAATTTAGTGAAACCGCTACGGCTATCACTCAAAGCGCGGCGGATGTTGCGGCCGACGATATGATTATGGATGTGGGCCCAGCAACGGCTCACCACCTAGCCAGTATCCTTAAAGACGCAGGCACAATTATTTGGAACGGGCCTTTGGGCGTATTCGAATTTGACCAGTTTGGTGGTGGCACTGAGGTTTTGTCTCGCGCGATCGCTGCATCATCTGCGTTTTCTATCGCCGGTGGTGGTGATACACTGGCTGCCGTAGACAAATACGAGATTGCTGAGCAAGTGTCTTATATTTCCACAGGTGGTGGCGCATTTCTTGAATTTGTAGAAGGCAAAGAATTGCCTGCCGTGGCCATCTTAGAACAACGTGGCCTGTAATTAGAAGTTAACTTAACTCACTTAAATAACTTGATTTATATTATATTAGATAGAATGGAGAACACCCATGGCTTTAGTCAGCATGCGTCAACTATTGGATCACGCCGCAGAACATAGTTACGGTATTCCTGCTTACAATGTGAATAACCTTGAGCAAATGCGCGCCATTATGCAGGCG
>Ga0308019_10002617_pt1 | contig 10234 bp, 9 predicted proteins | sample Neamet284_FD_203135 | JGI IMG/M metagenome (GOLD analysis project Ga0308019, IMG submission 203135) | Marine microbial communities from water near the shore, Antarctic Ocean - #284 | ecosystem: Environmental > Aquatic > Marine > Unclassified | place: Southern Ocean | collected 2014-10-01
AATATTTTAAAAACCAGTGTGCCTTTTAAAATTAAAAGAACTGGTAAAGGTAAAATCATAATGTTTACAGACAACACACAGTTTAGAGCATTTTGGTATGGAACAAATAGACTTCTTGCAAATGCTATATTTAACTCTAATGTAATGTAATAGGAGGAGTTTTATTTTATCCAGATTTGTAATAAATTAGGTTTATTATTTAAATACTCCCCATAAAAATTATATTTTTTCATTCTAGAAACTAGCATGTCAAAGTCTTCAGTGTTTTTCAACTGAATACCTATAACTGCTGGTGCTTTATCACGAGTGTTTTTCTTCGAGTATTCAAAAAAAGTTATATCATCATTTGGTCCTAAAACATTATTTAAAAAATCTTTTAATGCCCCTGACCTTTGTGGGAAATTTATAATAAAGTAGTGCTTAAGTTTAGCATATAGTAATGCACGCTCTTTGATTTCAGGAGTTCGGAAAATATCATTGTTTCCCCCACAAATATAAACACCAATCTCCTTGTTTATTATATTTCCTTTGTAAATTTCTAATCCTGCAATTGAAAGAGCCCCTGCTGGCTCAGAAACTATGCCCTCTTTATTATATAAATCAAGAATTGTTTGACATATTTTTCCCTCAGGTACTTGAATTATTTCATCTAAAAACTTCTTACAACAGTTAAAAGGAATTTCTCCAACTTTCTTAACAGCAGCACCATCTACAAACTTATCAATATGATCTAATTTATAAACTGATCCATTTTCTAATGATTTTGTCATGGATGCAGCTCCAGATGGTTCCAAACCTATTATTTTAGTTTTAGGTGATAATTCTTTAAAAACAGTAAGAACTCCTGAAACCAAACCTCCTCCTCCGATTGGAACAAATAAATAATCAAGTTTTTTATCACTCTGTTCTATAATCTCAAGAGCTGATGTTCCTTGGCCTTCAATAACCTTTATATCGTCGAAAGCATGTATAAAAATCTTATTATTATTTTCCGCAATACTTTTAGCAATTATTTGACAGTCGTCAAAAAAGTCTCCAATTAATTCAACAGTTATATATTTATCACCAAACATTTTTACCTGTTCAACTTTTTGAATTGGCGTGGTTGTTGGCATGTATACAACACCATCTATTTTTAATTTATTACATGCAAAAGCAAATCCTTGTGCATGGTTACCTGCACTTGCACATACAACGCCTTTTATCCTGGCTTTATCGGCTATTGAATTAATTTTATTAAATGCACCTCTAATCTTGAAAGATCTCACTTTTTGTAAGTCTTCTCTTTTCATATACACATTGCAATTCAAATTTTTAGATAGTCTTGAATTAAATTGAAATGGAGTTACCATCGAAATACCATCTAAAGTCTCAGCTGCTAACTTGACTCCAGAAAAAGAAGGTAGATGATTCATTAATTTTAAATTTTCTTCATAGCTGTCATAGATTCACGGAGATCGTAACCAATAATTTCTATGGGATGGAAGCGAATCAATTCATTTATAGCAATTAATTTTTGATTATCACAATCATTTTTACCTGGCATATATGGTCTGCCAATAACATCAGATGAAATATTACTCATGAATTTTTTTAGTAAAGGCTTTGCAGCATGATCAAATAAATAACAGCCATATTCAGCAGTATCAGAAATAACACGATTCATTTCAAATAATTTCTTTCTAGCTATTGTATTAGCTATAAGTGGAGTTTCATGTAAAGACTCATAATATGCAGATTCCTCTTTGATACCAGCGTCAACCATTGTATCAAATGCTAACTCTACGCCTGCTCGAACAAATGCTACCATTAAAACACAGTTGTCAAAATACTCTTGTTCATTAATTTCCTTTGTAGATGGATCGGTTTTTTCAAATGCAGTTTTAGCAGTTTCTGATCTCCATTTTAAAAGATTTTTGTCATCGTTAGCCCAGTCATCCATCATTGTTTTGGAAAAATGTCCTGACATTATATCATCCATGTGTATGTTGTATAGAGGCTCCAAAATCTTCTTTAATTCCTCTGAAAGTTCAAATGCCTTAATCTTAGCTGGATTAGATAATCTATCCATCATATTTGTTATACCGCCTTGTTTTAGTGCTTCAGTTATTATCTCCCAACCATATTGAATAAGCTTTGAAGCGTATGAAGGATCAATTCCTTCAGAAATCATTTTATCAAAACATAGAATACTTCCTGTTTGTAAAACTCCACAAAGAATTGTTTGTTCTCCCATTAAATCAGACTTAACCTCTGCTACAAAAGAGGATTCTAGAACACCAGCCCTATTTCCACCTGTTGCAAATGCGTACGCTTTTGCTTGATCTAACCCAGTGCCTTTTGAATCATTCTCTGGATGAACAGCTATTAGTGTTGGAACTCCAAAGCCTCGCTTATATTCTTCACGAACTTCAGAACCAGGACATTTGGGTGCAACCATGATTACAGTAATATCTTCTCTAATCCTAGTTCCCTCTTCGACAATATTAAAACCATGAGAATAAGAAATAGTTGAACCTTTCTTCATTAATGGCATTACTGAATTAACTACAGGAGTGTGGTTTTTATCTGGAGTCAAATTAATTACTAGATCAGCATCTGGAATCATTTCATCGTAATTACCAACTTCAAAATCATTATCAAAGGCATTTTTAAATGAGATTCTTTTTTGATCAATCGCACCCTGCCTTAACGCATAAGAAATTTTTAAACCTGAATCTCTCATATTCAATCCTTGATTTAAGCCTTGTGCTCCACAGCCAACAATTACAATTTTTTTATTTTTTAAAACTGAAATACCTTCTGAAAATTCAGAAGAATCCATGAGTCTACACTTACCAAGCTGATGAAGCTGTTTTCTTAATGGTAATTGATTGAAATAGTTTATCATTTTTTTATTTATTTTTTATTAAAAGTATTTAATATCTCAGAAATTTTCATTTTTGATTTTGTTACTGAAATTCTTCCAGATCTTACAAATTGAAGCAGACCGTATTCAAGCAAATCTTTACGTAATTTTTCTGTTTCATCTCTAAAACCTGTTTTTTCAATAACAAAAAATTCTGGCGAAACAGTAACTATATTTGCATTACTATTTTTTATTACATTTTGAATATGTCTTTCTTCAAAAAGAGAACTTGATTTAACTTTATATAATGCTGATTCTTGAAAAATAGTTTCCTCGTCTGTATGATAAAAAGCTCTTATAACATCAATCTGTTTTTCTATTTGAAGAGTTATTTTCTTTATTTGATTAGGATCCATATTAACAACAATAATAAATCTAAATACATTCTCTATTTCGGACAAAGAGGTAGAAAAGCTTTCAATATTTATGTGTCTTTTTAAAAATATTGCAGAAATTCGATTTAACAAACCAATATTATTTTCTGAATATATGGATATAGTGTATGTTTCTTTTATATTCATTTTTATGATAATCTTATTTCAGAGACTGATGCTCCGGTTGGTATCATTGGAAAAACATTGGCTTCTTTTTCAACACATATTTCTAAAAAATATGGTTTATCTGAAGATAACATTCTAGATACAGCGGCGTCTAATTCATTTCTTTTACTAACTCTTTCAGCATCAATATAATATCCTTTAGCAATAGTTACAAAATCAGGATTTACCATTTCAGTTGAAGCATATCGCTTTTCAAAAAACATTTGTTGCCACTGTCTTACCATTCCTAAAAAATCATTATTTAAAACAACAATTTTAACAGCAGTTTTTGTTTGAAAAATTGTTGCTAATTCTTGTATTGTCATTTGATATCCTCCGTCTCCAATTACAGCAATTACCTGTCTATTAGGCGCACCCATTTTCGCACCTATTGCAGCTGGCAGAGCGAATCCCATAGTTCCAAGACCTCCTGAAGTGATATTACTTTTGGACTTTGTAAAATTAGCATAACGACAAGTTACCATTTGATGCTGACCAACATCAGTCACTATAATAGCGTCTCCATTTGTATACTTATTTATGGCTTTAATTGATTCTCCCATTGTAAGACCTTCTTTTTTTGGAAACAAATCACCCTTAATTACTTTTTCATTTTCAATTTCCATTAATACATCAAAACGACTAATCCAGGAATCATGAGAACCCTTTTTTATCATTGGAATGATTTTAGTCAAACTATCCATACAATCTCCCAGAACAGCAACATCTGCATATACGTTTTTGTTAATTTCAGAAGGATCAATTTCAAAATGAATCACTTTAGCTTGTTTTGCATATTTCTCAAGATTTCCAGTAACTCTGTCATCAAACCGCATACCAACAGCAATCAAAACATCACATTCATTTGTTAAAATATTTGGACCGTAATTTCCATGCATACCCACCATACCTTTATTTAGGGGATGAGAAGTAGGAATGGCTGATAATCCTAATATAGTCCAAACAGCTGGAATTCCTGAAATTTCAATAAATTGTTTGAGTAATTCTTCTGCTTTACCTAAAATAACGCCTTGACCCCATACAATCATTGGTTTTTTTGCATTATTAATAATTTTAGCAGCTTTATTTATTGAATCAATATCCAGATCTGGCAACGGCTTGTAACTTCTAATACCTTTACAATGTTCATATTTAAAATTAAATTTTTCAAATTGAGCGTCTTTAGTTATATCGATAAGAACAGGTCCAGGTCTACCAGATTTAGCTATGTAAAAGGCTTTTGATATAATATAGGGTATTTCACTTGCTTTTGTTATTTGATAGTTCCATTTAGTAACAGGTGTTGAAATACCTATTATATCAGTTTCTTGAAAAGCATCAGAACCTAATAAATGAGAAGCTACTTGACCAGTGATGCATACCATTGGTGTTGAATCAATTTGAGCATCAGCAATTCCAGTAACTAAATTAGTAGCTCCAGGTCCAGATGTTGCAATAGCAACACCAACCTTCCCGGACGATCTTGCAAATCCCTGAGCTGCATGAGCAGCACCTTGCTCATGTCGAGTTAAGATATGCTGTAAACTGTCTTGAAACTTATATAATTCGTCATAAATTGGCATTATTGCTCCACCTGGATAACCATAAATTAGATCTACTCCTTCAGCCAAAAGAGATCGGATAACAGCTTCTGCACCAGATATTTTTATTGGTTTATTTTTCATAAGTTAATTTCATCAGTTACACAACCATTAGAAGCATCACTAACATTTTGAATATACTTAAATAACACACCTTTTTTAAATTTATATTCTGGTTTAATCCATTTTGACTCTCTGGCATTTAATTCATCGTTACTCAACGCAACACTAATAATATTTGATTTGGCGTCAATAGTTATAATATCACCATCTTTAATAAATGCAATTGGTCCTCCCTCCTGAGCTTCAGGTACTATGTGACCAACTACAAAGCCATGAGTTCCACCAGAAAACCTTCCATCAGTAATCAATGCAACATTTTTACCGAGCCCTGCTCCCATTATAGCAGCTGTTGGTTTAAGCATTTCAGGCATTCCCGGACCTCCTTTTGGTCCTTCGTAACGAATTACTACAACATCTCCTTTATTAACCTTTCCTGAAGAAATACCATCATTAGCATCAAATTCACCATCAAATACTTTAGCAGGTCCTTTAAAAAAAAGACCTTCCTTTCCTGTGATTTTTGCAACAGATCCTTTTGGAGCAAGATTACCTTTCAAAATACATATGTGACCAGTAGGTTTTATAGGATTAGTTAATGGTCTGATTAAGTCTTGATTATCTTTAAGCGATGGAACATTTTTTAAATTTTCTGCTAATGTTTTTCCAGTTACAGTTAGGCATTCTCCATGAAGCATATTATTTTCTAACATAAATTTCAGAACAGCTGGAACACCTCCAATTAGATGTAAATCTTTCATTAAATATTTTCCGCTTGGTTTTAAGTCAGCTAAAAATGGAGTATTATCACTAACTTTTTGAAAATCTTCAATAGTTAAGTGAATATTTGCTGCTTTTGCTATGGCTAAAAAATGAAGAACTGCATTTGTTGAACCTCCAAGTATAGATATCAACCTTAGTGCGTTGTTTAATGATTTTTTAGTTATTATGTCAGAGGGTTTAATATCCTTCTTTAAAAGATTATAAATAGAATTACCAACTAATTTACATTCAGATATTTTATCTTCACTTACGGCAGGATTAGATGAATTATATGGCAAAGACATACCTAGAGCTTCAATAGCAGATGCCATTGTATTTGCGGTATACATTCCTCCACAAGCACCTGCTCCAGGACAAGCTTTTTGAATTACATTTTTATATTCTATTTCATCTATTTTTCCAGCTACTTTTTCTCCCCAAGCTTCAAATGCAGAGACAACATCTAGTTCTCTTCCATTATGGCATCCTGAAGAAATTGTACCACCATAAACAAGTATACTTGGACGATCTAATCTTATCATAGCCATTAAAGCACCTGGCATATTTTTATCACATCCAACTACTGTAACAACAGCATCATAAGACATAGCTTGAATAACGGTTTCAATTGAATCTGCTATTATATCACGTGAAGGAAGTGAAAATCTCATACCTGGGGTTCCCATAGATATTCCATCACTAACTCCAATTGTATTAAAAATTAGCCCAATCATATTATTGTCATTCTCAATACCTTTTTTAACATGAACAGACAAATCATTTAAATGCATATTACATGGATTTCCCTCATATCCGGTACTAGCAACTCCAACTAATGGCTTTTTAAAGTCATCATCTTTTAATCCAATAGCATGAAGCATCGCCTGAGCTGCAGGTTGAGTTGAATCCTGAGTAACTTGTTGACTAAATTTATTTAAACTCATAAAAATAATTGTTATGTAAAATTAATTAGAACATATTATTGGATCAAATTTATCTTATAAACATAAATTATGTTCAAAATACATATAATAGATTTAAATAATTGATTACCAATTATTTAATATTATTATAAGCTGTAATTCAAATTAATTATGATCATAATAATTTTAAAATATATTTAAAAAATTCTCATATTTGCAACAAAAATAATCCTTTTAAATAAAGGAGATGCCATTACTATGCAAGAAAAGTCAGTTAGTCAAGCTATAGATTTTAGAAGATCTGTTCGTATATATGATTCAGAGAAACCAATAGAAATAGATAAAGTTAAAAAATGTATAACACAAGCTACTTTAGCTCCTTCTAGCAGTAATATGCAGTTATGGGAATTTCATCACATAGTCTCTAAAAATAAAATTCAACAACTTGCAAAGTCTTGTTTTAATCAACCCGCTGCAAAAACAGCTAAACAACTGGTTGTTGTTCTAGTAAGAAAAGATTTATGGAAAAATAGACTTAATTCAAACATAAATAATTTAAAAACCTCATTATCTAAAATAAAAAATTTAGATCCAGTTAAAAAAAAGAAAGCATTACACTATTATGAAAAATTAGTTCCAATGATATATTCAGATTTCTTTAGAATTAAAAGTATATTTAAAAAATTATATGTAAAAATAATAGGTTTATTCAAACCAATGTATCAGGAAGTTGGGTTTAGCGATGTAAGAGTAATTGCACATAAAAGTGCTGCTTTAGCCGCTCAGTCGTTTATGATCAGCATGGCTGGAATTGGATACGACACCTGTCCAATGGAAGGATTTGATTCTAATAGAGTTAAAAAAGATTTAGATGTTTCATCTAAATCTGAAATAAGCATGATTATAGCTTGTGGAATTAGAAAAAAAGATGGTGTTTACGGGAAAAGATTTAGAGTTCCTTTAGAAGAAACCTATCATATTCACTAATTTTAAAACTAATTAATTTTCCAGTTCTAAATTGAGATAGTACTGATTGAGAGTTTTCAGTCAATTGAAGTATTCTTGGATAACCTCCTGTAACCTGACCGTCTCTCATTACAATAATCAAGTCTCCTTTAGGGGTTAATTGAACTGTACCAGGTATAACAGAAGCGCTAAGTGATGAGATTTTATTTCCAATATTAACTCCTGACAATCTATACGCCATTCTATCATTTGAACCAATTTCAAACTCCGTATTTAATATTTTACTTTTTAATTCATTATCCAAATTATTCCAATATGGGCCTTGAAAAACCTCTAATTCTCCATTAAAAATTAGATTATTTAATTCAATTTTTTTTATAAACATCTTCTCAAGGTTGATCGGATGGCTAAAATCAATATTTTGTCCTTTTTTTATTGTTGCATTTTCAGTGATTGGATAATATTGTGAATGGCTTTTAAATATTTTTTCTTGACAAATACCCCTACTAAAACTAATATAATTTCTAAAACCTTTTTCTACCACTCCTATTTCTAAAACATCACCTAAATCACAAAAAAAAGGCTTATTTAATTCCATTTTTTTTTTATTCTTGAAAACTGGAGTCATCGCTCCACAAACAGCCACAAAACAAGAGCCTGAAAATAATAACTTGGGGCCTTTTAATGTTGTTTCTAAAACAGCTTCGTTATTTAAATTTCCAACAAGTTTATTTGCAGTTACATAAGATTTTTTATCCATTGGACCTGAAACAGGAAATCCCATACTTCTATATCCATAACGTCCATTGTCTTGAATGGAAGTATAAAATCCAGGATCAATTACTTTAATAGATGATTTCAAATGAAGAAGATTTTGGAATTTTAATATTGTGATCAATTTTTTTAATACAACCTTGATATTCTTCTATATTTATAGAAATAAATTTTACCTTATCACCTGGCATTATATAGCAGGGAGGGTTTTTTTTTCTGTTAAAAAAAGAATAATACGTTTTTCCTATTCTGTTCCATCCTCCAGGACTTGTTTGAGGGTAAATACCCGCATATGATCCACCAACTGCTAAAGTTCCAGGGGCAACAGATTTTACAGGATTAGCTTTTCTAGGTAAATATAATTTTGATGGAAGCCCTGATAAATAAAAAAAACCTGGTAAAAAACCATAGTGATGAACTTCAAAAATACATTTTAAAAATTCTGAAATATATGATTCACAGATGATCAGGTTACCATCATTTTTAATAAAGAGATCTTCAGAAAAAACTCTATCAAAACATACAGGGATTTCCCAAATATTTCTAATTATATTTTGCTTCTTTAATGAAAAGCTATGAATGAAATTGCTGATCTTTTGTTTTTGAGCTTTAGTTGGTGAAATTTTGAAAAACAGTGTTATTTCTGATAATGAAAAGATAGTGTCTTCCAATATATCTTGAAATTCCTTTTGAATAGATATACATAATTCAGATTTCCAAGCAATATCAATGTTGTTATCAATTTTGTTTTTAAAATCAACAATAAGTGTTTTTTCTCCAAATAAATTAAAATTAGTTTTAAAATTCATTGCAACTTTTTATCATCTGAAATATTTGACATTAATCTAATAAACTTTTTAGACATCAATGTGTCGCTATGAAGACATATTGTATCGTATGATATTTTTTTTATATCTCCATTTGATAATTGAATTTTACCATCTAATATTTGATTTAAGTTAATTTTAAATTCATCCAATGAATTTAAAATTGAATTTTTTTGATTTCTTGAAACTATGGAAAGTGACTCATCATATTTTCTATCTGAAAAAACTTCATTGAGAATATTAAAATTCATTTTTTTGGCAATTTTTATTATTGGTTTTGAAAATGGAAGGATTAAATAATTAATTTCTGGAAACTCACACAAAACTTCAAGATAAGATTGAGCTAATTGTTCGTTTTCAGCAATATCATTGTATAAAGCTCCATGAGCTTTGCAATGGTGCCAATTAGTTGAAAAAAAACTGATAGCTTCTTTAAAATTAAAAAGCTGTTCCTTAAGTGAGTTTTGAAAATCATTCATGTTCATATTCATAGATTTTCTTCCAAAATTTTTCTTGTCTGGATATGAAGGGTGAGACCCTATATTGACTCCATATCTTAATGCTAATGTGATTGTTTTTTTAATTGTCTCAACAGTTCCATAATGCCCTCCACAAGCAATACTACAGGCGCTAACGTGAGGCATAAAGATCTGATCATCGTTACCTCCTTCACCCAAGTCAATATTTATTTGCATTAATAATATTTTAAAAATAATTAATATAAGCTTAAAATACTATAAAAATAAAACCTTAAATGCTAGAAAAGAGAAAAAAAGAAATAAAATAAAAAGAAATAAAAATCGAATTTTTTTGATCAAGGAATCATCTTTTTTTGGAAAACACAAGACGCACATAAATAAAGCTATACCAGGAA
>Ga0308019_10002622_pt1 | contig 10224 bp, 11 predicted proteins | sample Neamet284_FD_203135 | JGI IMG/M metagenome (GOLD analysis project Ga0308019, IMG submission 203135) | Marine microbial communities from water near the shore, Antarctic Ocean - #284 | ecosystem: Environmental > Aquatic > Marine > Unclassified | place: Southern Ocean | collected 2014-10-01
TGACAAGTCCAACATCAAAAAATTCCCTTACCATACACCACCTTACCGCATTGACAATGGCCAGTGGATTTGGGAAAGCGAGCTGGGTGATGTGCCATTGATGTTCATGGGTCGTCACAACCTAAGCAATGCTGAAGGTGCGCGTTGGTTGGCTCTGGAAATGGGTGTGCAAGAGGCAGAATTTTATGAAGCCATTGCCTCATTTGAGGGTGCTCAGCAACGCTTAGAGAAGTTGGCAGAGGCCAACCGGGTTTTGTATTTGGACTTTGCCCATGCGCCAAGCAAGGTGCGGGCAACGGTGCAGGCTTACAAGGACCAATACAGTGATCGACCCATCTGGGCGGTGCTGGAGTTGCACACATTCAGCAGCTTGAATTCGGATTACATCACCCGTTACGCACAGAGCATGGATGGTTTAGCAGAGGCCAAGGTTTTCTTTGACCCGGAGGCCGTCAAGCACAAGCAGTTGCCAGCACTGGATCCCGAGCAGGTGAAGGCTGCATTTGGTCATTCAGTGACGGTTTACACCGACGCAAAAGCTTTGAGAGAGGCCATGGACGATGCGCCAGACAATGCGGCCTGTTTGATGATGTCTTCTGGAGATATGGGTGGTTGGGATGTCCGTGAATGGGCCCCTGCCTGGTGTGAGGAAGCTTAATGCTTATTCTTCAGCGCTAAACCCAGCATCCAGCCTGTTCGAATCTGTTGGTGGTATTGATCGATGCCAGTGTGGTTGCTAAGGCTGATTGCCCAATTCTTTTTGTTGAGCTCTGCTCGGATGCCAATCCAAGGCTCAAGGCCACTCTTGCTATCCCAAGGGGGTGAAATCAGTAAGTTGGTCATGGTGGTCGTAGTTCCATAAGCTAAACCCGTCCAAGCATGAAGATTCCACGGCGACTCCTCGGGAAATAAATGGCCACTGATGTAGAGTCCTGAGCCGTACCAGCTGTCCATGTAACGCAAACCTGGCTCAGCTAGGGAGTTGTAGGAATGGCCACTAATGGTGGTAAACCCTACTGCCCAATGAGGGTGCAGTTGAAGTTCAGCTCGGAGGCTTTGCATGGATCCCCATTGTTTTTGGTCGGCTAAGCTGTAGCTGCCCCATTCCGCTGCAATGGTCAACGAGCTGTCAACTCGTTGGCAGGCTTCCTTGAGGCCTTGCAGGCCCTGTGCCTGGACGGAGGACAAGCCAATGAGGCTGGTTATTGCGATACAGATAGCGTGATGTCTCATGTCATTCAGCCATCAATTGTCGCTGCATGTCTTCCATTTCAAACCAATCAATGGCTTCAGTCATGCTAGGGACTACGGCCATGTCTTCATTGAATTGCCCCATCTGCTCAAGGGCGACCAGGATGATGAAGCTTTGATTGGCGTCCATGGCCTTGCCTTGGAGGTTTTGCAGGGTGTCAATGCTTGCAATGGCGTTACAGGCAGATAGATCAAGCATCACATGCTTGCCTTCTTCAGCGTCAAGCAGCTGTTTCAAGGCGTCAAAGTCGCTCTGTGACCAAGACGTTTCGCTGTGTTCAATCAGGAGGTAGTCGTTGTCTTTGTTGAGGTTCAGGCTCATGTGTTGTGGTCTGTTTGTGAGGCAAGTAAATACAGCACTGCCATGCGAACAGCAACGCCATTTTCTACTTGGTCAAGGATGATGGCATGCTTGGAGTCCGCGACCTCAGAGGTTAATTCAACGCCTCGGTTGATGGGACCAGGGTGCATGATCAAGGGAATCTTGTCTAGGGCTTTCAATCGGTCCATGTTGACGCCGTATTGCATCCGGTATTCTCTGATGGAGGGGAAGTAGGCCTTGTCCATCCGCTCGTGCTGAACCCGCAACATGTTGGCTACATCAGCCCATGCTAAGGCTTCATCTAGGTTGTGAATCACATGGACACCCAAGTGATGAATCTGCTTAGGGATCAAGGTGGCAGGCCCGCAAACGGCAACTTCTGCACCCAGTTTTTTCAGGCAATAGATGTTGCTTAGCGCGACACGGGAATGGTTGATGTCACCGACAATGACAACTTTCTTTCCTTGGAGATCACCAATCTTACTTTGCATGGAGTATGCGTCAAGCAAGGCTTGGGTAGGGTGTTCATGGGTGCCATCACCTGCATTGACAATGCGTGCGTCAACGCGCTGACTGAGGAATTGTGCGGCACCAGGCTCTGCGTGGCGCATGACCACAACATCAACCTTCATGGCCAGTATGTTGTTTACCGTGTCGACCAGGGTTTCACCTTTGCCAACGGATGAATTGGCAGCAGAAAAATTGATGACATCAGCAGAGAGACGTTTTTCAGCCAACTCAAAGCTCAAACGTGTCCTTGTTGAATTCTCAAAAAACAGATTGGCAATGGTGATGTCACGGAGTGATGGCACTTTCTTGATGGGGCGGTTGATGACCTCCTTGAATTTCCCCGACCAATGCATGATGAGTTGGATGTCTTCCTTTGTTAAGTCCTTGATGCCTATCAAGTGCTTGCAGCTTAGCGTGTGATCATTGACCATGTTCAGGGGTTTCAATGATGACACGCTGCAGTTGGTCTTGTTTGTTCCAAATGACGGATACCCGTTCCTCGTCGATGGCATCCACTCGCTGACCTGTGTAGGTTGGTTGAATGGGTAGTTCGCGAGAAAACCTTCGATCAATGAGCACACAGAGTTCAATGAGAGACGGCCTACCATAGGGTTGAATGGCATCCAATGCGGCTCGAATGCTTCTGCCGGTGTATAGGACATCGTCGACAAAAATGACCCGCTTGCCTTCGATCAGTAGGTCCATGTTATTGGGGTTGGCGGCCAGGGGTTCATCCCGTCGCCTGAAGTCATCCCTGTGGAAGGTAATATCCATCTCACCCACCGCGATGGGTTCAGTTTGGTAGTCAGCTTCCAAGGCATTGGCTAAGAGCCTTGCCAGTGCGATGCCTCGTGGTTGCAATCCGACAATGACGGATTGGGACCATGGGTGGTGTCTTTCGTGGAGTTGGCATACAAGGCGCTTCAGCGTCAAATTGCATGCTTCGGTGTTAAGTAGTGTCTTGGTCATCATACCAAAGCACAAAATTAATACTTATCCGTTCATGGACGTCAAAAACTCTTCATTGTCTCGAGTTTTTGCAATTCGGTCCTGCATGAACTCCATTGCTTCGACTGCAGTCATGTCTGAAAGGTGGCGTCGAAGGATGTACATTCTAGAGAGAACATCCTTGTTCATCAGCAGTTCTTCCTTGCGCGTGCCAGAGGCCATCAAGTCAATGGCAGGCCACACTCTACGGTTTGCAATGCGTCGATCTAACTGCATTTCCATGTTGCCAGTTCCCTTGAATTCTTCGAAGATAACTTCGTCCATTTTAGACCCTGTATCGATCAATGCAGTAGCTAGAATTGTCAATGATCCACCATGCTCAATATTGCGTGCTGCACCAAAGAATCGCTTAGGTTTCTGGAGTGCATTAGCATCTACACCACCTGAAAGTACCTTGCCAGAGGCTGGGCTGACGGTATTGTATGCACGTGCCAATCGCGTGATAGAGTCCAAAAGGATGACCACATCATGCCCACATTCGGTGAGACGTTTGGCCTTTTCTAATACAATATTCGCCACCCGAACATGGTTTTCTGCTGGTGCATCAAAGGTTGAGGCGATCACCTCTGCATTGACACTTCGAGACATGTCTGTGACCTCTTCTGGGCGTTCATCAATCAGTAGAATGATCATGTACACTTCAGGGTGGTTGGCAGCAATGGAGTTAGCTACTTCTTTCAGTAAGGTGGTTTTACCCGTTTTTGGTTGAGCCACAATCAAACCTCGTTGGCCTTTGCCAATGGGGGAGAATAGATCAATGACTCGAGTGCTTAAGGTTAACTTTCTTCCGGTTAGATCAAATTTTTGATCCGGGAACAAAGGCGTGAGGTGCTCAAAAGCCACGCGGTCACGGATAAACTCCAAGGTTCGGCCGTTGACCATGCTGACATCATTCAAGGGGAAGAATTTCTCTCCCTCTCTTGGTGGTCGCACATCTCCCTTCACGGTGTCACCTGTTTTTAGGCCAAATTCCTTGATCTGCTGTTGGGTGATGAAGACATCATCCGGTGAATTCAGGTAGTTGTAATCGGAAGAGCGAAGGAAACCTACGCCTTCAGGCATGATTTCAACGACACCTTCTGTGGGTATGCTGCCTTCAAACTCGTAGTTTTTCCGCTGTGGCTTCTCTTGGTGATCTTTTCGGTTGTCACGTCGATCATCGCGTTGGTTGTCACGTTTGTCATCGCGTTGGTTGTCACGTCGATCATCCCGCTGGTTATCTCGACGGTCGTTGCGTTGGTTGTCACGTTTGTCATCGCGTCGATCATTCCGTTGATTGTCACGTTTATCATCGCGTTTGTCCTCGCGTTTGTCCTCGCGTTTGTCCTCGCGTCGATCATTCCGTTGGTTGTCACGTTTGTCGTCGCGTTGGATGTTGCGTTTATCGTCGCGTTGGTTGTTGCGTTTATCGTCGCGTTTGTCGTCTCTTCGATCGTCACGTCGGTTGTCACGGCGATCATTTCCTCCATCATCCTTGTTTTGATGGCGATCACCCCGTTTTTCACGACGACCTTCCTCAGACGGTGTGTCTGAAGGACTTACAGCTGCTGCCTTTGATTCAGCTTGAACCGCGGGGGAAGACGTTGCTTCATTTTGAATGGCCTTAATGGCTGCAATCAAATCAGGCTTACGCAAATACTTTGCCTTTGGGATACCTAGTGCATCTCCAACGGTTTTGAGTTCGGGCAATTTCATCCCATTGATATCCAAGGAGTCAGTCATAACCAGGTTGGTGTTGAGAGTGAAGGAAAATAGATTTGGAAAAAAACCTTAATAAAAAGGTGAAAGGTGTTGGCCTTATGGTACAAAGAAAGGGATTTTATGCAGAACTTGCACCCATGTGGCAAAGAATTCAAACCCTGTACATGTTATTGGCTGCTGCAGCCCTTGTTTTTATTGGGATGCAGGGCCTTGGCAATACAGAATCAATGATTGGCGGATTAGCTGTGGCGCTATTTTTAGCAAACATCACCTATTTCAAACATCGCAAACGACAATTCATGATCAACCGATTGGCCATGTTAGCTGTTTTGGGGCTGATTGGATCCATTGCCATTCCAATGCTTCGAAGCAACAGCTATGACGCAAGCCTGACACCGACCCTTGTGGCCTCCCTTTTAGCCCTAGGCCTTGGTTCATTTGCGAATAGGGCCATCCAAAAGGATGAGGCAAAGGTGAAGTCAGACCGCCGATTCAGGAAGTAGGCCCTGACCACGCTTGCCAAGCTCGATAACTGCAAGGTTTTTGACTTGACCGTCTGAACTGATGGTGAACCTGAGCATGGTTCGCATGTGATGAATGCCATAGTGACCTGCTGCGCCTGGGTTCAAACACAAAAGTCCCGATTTATCCTTGCCAACTCGGCAAATATGTGAATGACCACAAATAAAAACATGGGCGGGCCTTTGTTGTTGCGTGGTGCGAATCGATGCAGGCAAGCGGTTGGCATAGCCACCGATGTGCGTCATCCAGACCTTCAGTCCATTAAGCCTAAATCGCAGGTGTTCAGGAGCTTCACGTCGAAGCACCCCGTCATCAATGTTGCCATGTACAATCCTTAGGGGCTTGACAGCCATCAAATCGTCCAACACCGATAGGTTGCCAATGTCACCGGCATGCCAGACCTCATCCGCTTGCTTGACATGTTCCATGATGGATGCATCCAAGTGACCATGGGTGTCTGACATCAAGAGGATGCGTCTGGGTTTATCTTTGGCGTTCATTCATGCAAACATCGTCATTCACACGCTATGCCCTTCGGCTGAGTTATCACGGCCTACCATTCAGCGGTTGGCAGGTTCAGCCAGCGCAGCGAACTGTTCAAGGCGAGCTGGAAAAAGCCCTGTCTACCCTGTTGCGAGAGCAAGTGAAGGTGTTAGGTGCTGGTCGGACAGATAGCGGCGTGCATGCAGCAAACTATGTCGCCCACGTGGATGTTGCGACGCCCCTTGACGTGAAAGACACCCTTCATCGCTTGGATCGCTTCCTGCCAACAAAGATTGCGGTGCATGAAATGGTAGAAATCACGGATCGTATGCATGCAAGGTTTTCTGCTGAAAGTCGATCTTACCGTTATGTCATCCGTCGGAAGCAAAACCCTTTTGGGGCAGACATGGTATGGACCCATCGCCGTGACATGGATTTCTCATTGCTCAAACGTTCAGCTGAAATTTTACTAAGTCAGACGGAGTTTGCAGCCTTTGCTCGTACAGGATCTCCTGTTAAAACCACCCTTTGTAACATCACACATGCCTCTTGGCATCAAGAAGGTGAAGAGTGGGTTTTTCAAATCCGTGGCAACCGCTTCTTGCGAAACATGGTTCGATCATTGGTTGGAACCATGGTAGAGCTAGCTCAAGGGCAAAGGGATTGGGATAATTGGTTGTCGCTGTTTGATGGCGCAACACGCTGTGATGCCGGGCAATCAGCCCCGGCAAAAGGCCTATCCTTTGCGGGTGTCACCTACCCAGATTCACCATTTCAATCAAGAGAACATGCCTCCTTCTAAAGTCACGGGTAAGGCCTTCGATTGGTCAATTCTTCGTCGAATCATTGGCTTTGCCAAGCCCTATCAGTGGCAAATGATTGGCACAGGGGTTTTAGCCATTGTGCTGGGGTCCTTAGCCACATTGCGGCCCTACCTCACCCGTGAAGCTGTGGATTCCTCCATTGCGCTTGATGGCATGGCGCTGAATCAATGGATGATGTGGTTAGTCATCAGCTTGTTGATGGAAGCCATCGGTCAATTGATTTTCACCTATTCAGCCAATGACCTTGGTCAGCGTGTCATACGTGACATGCGTGTGCGACTCTTTGATCACATGCTTGGCTTCAAGCAGCAGTTTTTTGACCGAACCCCAGTCGGAAAATTGGTCACGCGAACGGTGAGTGATGTGGAAACAGTCTCCAATGTCTTTTCTGAAGGGCTCTTGGTCATTTTTGGCGATGTTTTCAAGATTGTGGTCATGGTTAGCGCCATGTTCTTCTTGTTCGATCCCATATTGGTTCTGATTTGCCTATCCGTGATGCCTTTGCTGTACCTGGCCACCCGTTGGTTTCAGCGCAGTATCAAGCAGGCTTTCATTGATGTGAGAAATGAAGTGGCAGCACTGAACACCTTCGTTCAGGAGCGCATCACTGGGATGAAGATTGTTCAACTCTTCACAAGGGAATCACAAGAACACGCTAATTTCCAAGCCATCAATACCAGGCACAAGGATGCCAATGTGCGAAGCATTTGGTACTTCTCGATCTTTTTCCCCGTGATAGACATGCTGTCTGCAGTAAGCATTGGTTTGGCTATTTGGTATGGTGGCATGCAGGCTGCAGCAGGTGGCGATGTCACAGTGGGTGACCTGACAGCTATCATCATGTTTGTGAGCATGCTTTACCGTCCCTTGCGGCAATTGGCCGATCGCTTCAATACCCTGCAAATGGGCATGGTAGCTGGGGACAGGGTGTTGTCATTGTTGGATGAGGAGAGCTCAGCCGAGGTGAGTGGATCCACCCTTATCGATGAGCTCAAGGGGGACATTGTCTTGAAGGACATGCATTTTTCCTACAACCCAGGTGAGCCGGTCTTGCGCGGCTTGAATGTGCACATAAAAAGAGGTCAAACCGTGGCAATAGTTGGTGCAACGGGCAGCGGAAAAAGCACCCTTGTGCACCTATTGATGGCCTTTTATCGACCCACGTCAGGTGAAATTTTGATTGATGGCTTGGATTTACAAACCATTGAATTGAGGTCTTATCGAAAGCAAATTGCCTTGGTTCAACAAGATGTGTTCCTGTTTTCAGACAGTGTAAGGAACAATGTCAGCATGTTTGAGCCGATACCAGATGCAGAGATTTTAGAGGCGGCAGAAGCCATGGGAATCGATGCCTTTTTGCACGATTTACCGGAGGGCTTGGATTACGACGTGAAGGAGCGAGGTGGTATGCTGAGCACGGGGCAACGTCAGTTGTTGGCATTCATCAGAGCCTATTTAACCAACCCGGCAGTCTTGATTTTGGATGAAGCGACCTCAAGTATTGATTCTCAAGCAGAACAATGGATTCAAAAGGCCACCAAGGAATTGACCAAGGGGAGAACGTCCATTGTGGTTGCTCACAGATTGGCGACAATCTTGCAAGCAGACCGCATACTGGTGATGGAAAAGGGTCAAATTCTTGAGTCAGGAAACCATGCAGAGCTGATAGCTAAGCAAGGGCTGTATGCCAACCTGTACCAGAAGCAATTCAAGGATCAATAAGGCAGGCGCTAGATGCGGTGCATCCAGCCGTGGCTGTCTTCAACGCGACCATATCGGATATCAGACAAGGCTGTCTTGATTCGCATGGCCATGCCATCTTCTTTGAAGGGGCAGTCAATGACAGTCCCTTGGTAACCAAAGCCATTGATGGGGCTAATCACCGCTGCGGTTCCCATACCAAAAGCCTCCTGAAGGTCACCAGACTTTACTGAATCGAGTAACTCATCCACTGTGATGTCGCGCTCTTGCACCTCAATACCCCATTCGCGCACAAGGGTTAAAATGGAATCCCTGGTGATGCCGGCAAGGATGGTGTCTGACAACTTAGGTGTTACAAGCACATCATTGATAATCAAAGCCACATTCATTGTGCCTGCTTCTTCAATGAATTTGTGTTCCTTGTGATCTGTCCAAAGCACCTGACTGAAGCCTTCTTCAACGGCTTTTCGGGTTGCGAGAAAGGAGCCGCCGTAGTTTCCTGCAGCCTTTGCAAAACCAACGCCACCTTGAGTTGCGCGGGTAAATTCTTGCTCGATTTTCACCTTAATGGCCCCTGAGTAAAGTTCCCCGACAGGGCAGGTGACGATGCCAAAAGTGTACTGATCAGAGGCCTTTGCAATCACCCATTCCGCACTGGCAAAGGTGAAGGGGCGCAAGTAGAGGGCCTGGTTTTCTCCGCTAGGAACCCAGTCGCGATCCACGCGAATCAATTCCATCAAGCCATTCATGAAGAGATCTTTGGGTATGGCGGGTATGCACATGCGCTCACCACTCAAATTGATGCGCTCATAGTTGCGCTCAGGTCTGAACACTGCAATGCCACCATCAGCTTGTTTGTAAGCTTTTTGTCCTTCAAAGACTGCTTGGCCATAATGCAAGGCATGCAGGCCTAAACCTTGTCGCAAATGGCCATAGGGCTCAATCACTCCGTCATGCCATTGGCCATCCTTGTATTCTGCGCGAAAAACATGATCAGATAAACCTGCCCCAAACCCTAGGTTGTCAAAGTCTACTTGATCGAGTCTGGAAGTCTTGCTGCGCGTGATTTTCATAAAAAAAAGGGAATTGAAGCAGGGTTGCTTAGGGTGGTGCAAAGGTACAATAATTTTTTATTTGTTTCATCTGTTAGTCGTGGCTACCTTCGTGAAAACCACCAAAGATGACATACCCCACCCTTCTTTTAGCTGTTTTAACCCTTGGTTTTCAACGCTTTGATTACTATGGTGAAGCCTTTCAGCCGTGACAACCAGCCATCGAGTCTACGCATGCATCCTGAGGAAATCAGACGGTGCAGCTGATGTGCTAGATGTCTTGCTGTCTGCTGAACGCTACCAGGGCACGCCCTTGATTAAGTTGCCTGGCGGAGGCAAATTGCCAGGTGAATCTGACGAACAATGCCTTGTCAGAGAACTTTCTGAAGAGTTGCAATTGGTCGATGTCAAGGTCGGTGCAATGATTCATCAAAGCACCGCACCCGTGAAATCACAATTTGACCCCAATGTATGGGTCAGCACCAGCTATTATTTGATTGCTTCCTGTTCGGAGCCAATTCACCATCTTGAATCCACGCTGACCATACCTGACAAGGATGGGGAAAGGGTCACCTGGCGTGCGTTGATGTCATTGGACGCAGGCATACTCAGCTTGTCTTCAGATCGTGACGCCTTGCATGCCTTGAAAGGCGCTATGGCCTCAGCCACGAGCCTTTGATGGCTGCGATCGGTTGGAATGCGGCCATTTGATCACCCACTGCATTGAGAAACTGACCCTCTGATGTTTTCGCTTCCTTGATGCCAACACGCCGCCATGGCGCTGTTTCATCGGGACGGATGTAGACATGCATTCGGTCAAAAAGATCTGTGTGCAATGCTTGTGATAGCT
>Ga0308019_10002626_pt1 | contig 10221 bp, 7 predicted proteins | sample Neamet284_FD_203135 | JGI IMG/M metagenome (GOLD analysis project Ga0308019, IMG submission 203135) | Marine microbial communities from water near the shore, Antarctic Ocean - #284 | ecosystem: Environmental > Aquatic > Marine > Unclassified | place: Southern Ocean | collected 2014-10-01
AGCTCTTAAGAAGCCAATGATCTGCTACGACACCCCATTCCCATTCTCCCTCTTGACAGTTCTGAATAATTTCCCAAGTATAAATATTTTTATCTCCTAATCGAAGAGTATCAACACTCATCTCTTTTCTTTGCCAAATTGATTCATCTGAAATAAAAGATAAATCGTTATAACTATTTCCACTATCTATAACCGTAAATGATACTGGGAATTCTACTTTGACATCCGCATCAATGTTTTCAAATAACAGATCAAAGATTCCGGGTGTAAAGTCCATTGGTGAATTTAATAACCTTGTAAATGGTAAAATCGTTGTATGGCTTGGAGGATTCCCCCCAGACCAGGCATTATACTCCATACCCCTTGCGCCCTCTCTTGTGAGCATATTTGGGTATGTTCTCCTCTCACCTGTATCTTTAATAGGTTCATGAAAATTAATACCTATTTTATATTCTAAAGCTTTATCAAGAACTTTTCTATAATATTCTACTCCATATTGACCATAATGATATTCTGTATGGTCAAGGCGAGAACCTACCTGTCCTATTTTAACATTCTTAATTCCCAATTGATTTAAAAGACTAAATGCTGAGTCTATTTGAGATAGATAATTTTGGGTTCCGGAAGATGTTTCATGATAGGCTTGTAAAGATACATTTTTTGATTGAGCATATCTTTGCACTTTTTCTAGATCAAAATCTAAAGTCCTACCTGTAAAACTTACGGTAACGGAGTCCTTAGGGAATAGTCCCTTGAATCCCGATTGCCATCCCTCTATTAAAACTTCATCAAATCCATGTTCAGAAGCAAAATCGACGTATTCCATTCCTCTTTTTGTCGTTGCTCCATGTTTAAAGCCTTCTCCCCAAGTCCATTTCCCGATTATCATACCCCACCATATTCCAATATATTTAGATGGTTTTACCCATGAGAAATCTTCTATTTTACTAGGCTTATTACAATTTAACGTCAAATATGAAGTTATAAGTTCTTTTGCAGAGTGAGTTATTTTGATTGTTCGCCAAGGTGTTTGGAAAGGTAATTGGGTCCTTACTTTATCTCCATTCTTCCAAGGTGCTAGATCACAATTAAGCTGATTATTACCACTATTAAATATTTGCATACTTGAGTATTCAATTAATTCTGACTCATGAATACTTAAATGTATTCCATCTGGATACCTAATAGTGAGCGGCGTGTGTGAGGTATCCATATTATTAACACTAGATTTTTGATATAATTCCTCATATCTATTTTTACTATAGGATGGTATCCACCATACTTCTGCATCACTTTGAAGATTGAATTGAGTTAATTCATCAGTTACTATGATTGTATCATTTCCTTTTTCTACATTCTTTATATTATAACGAAATGCAATCCCATCATTATATGCTCTAAAAATAAGATCCACCAACATGCTATTTTTAGTGTCTTTAATTGATATGGTTTTTTCTATATAATTATTGCGGATTTTTTTTACCTCTCCCCATGGAAGCTCCCATACCTCATCATTATTTTTTTCAATCACATTTATTATTACTGGGTCTGTAAATAGCTTACTACCATCTTTGAATAACATTCCAAGTGAAGATTTACTAATCACTATTTTATCATTAAACTTGACATGGTATGTTATTTTCTGATTATTTTCAATAAAAATACCAATATTTTTGGATGGTGAGTTGATCTGAATTTTTGTCGCATCATTCATGCATGAAGAGCATATTAAAATAACATAAAGGAATATAATTTTTAGCATTTTCAATAATGATTTAACAAATATCATTTAAAATTAATCATATTATAATAAAAATTATTAGGTAATCTTAATATTAATTCAATTCTTATATGCAAGTGAATTTTTATTACGATTCAAACGTTTTATCCACTGTTGAATGCTAGCCATTTTTTCAATCGCTATACTATAGACACCAAATGATTCCTCTACAACACCTCTGATGATAAATAATTTTTCCCATTGAAGTAAATCGCCAAACTCTTTAAAAGCATTAGGAAATAAAACACATTCATATATGTCTGTTTCATCCTCTAATGTTAAGAACTCCATAGGCTGTGATGACCGAGTAATAGATTCTTTACGAGTAATACACAATCCCATTAAATAAATTGATTTACCACAATAATACGAAATATCTTTTGCATATTTAATTCGGGCACTCAGTATATGTCTATATCTAGAAATTGGGTGACTAGAAACTGGGTAACCAAAAGATTCTAATTCTAGCCTAAAACTATCTTCATCTTGAATTTTATTTTTAAATGGTTTGCCTGATAAAAAGTGATGATTCCTATTTTGAAGATAATAACCGGCTACCCTGTATGCGATCTCCTGGTGGTTAGAATTACATTCTAGTGTATCAAAACAACCGGCATTTGTAAGAGCCATCGCATCCGATAAATCAAGATTAATACGGACTAAAAAGTCATTAAGAGATTCAAAATATCCAGCATTTCTCTCATCTAGAATGGTATGAACTGCTTTTTTTTTTAGCTTTTGAATACTCATAAGACCCATTATCAGTTTATTTTTATGACCTCTCCATTCATAGTGACTCTTATTAATGTCTGGTTTAATAATTTTTATTCCAAACCGTCGTGCTTCACTCATATAGGCATAAGAAGAATAAAAACCTCCTTTATTGGATATTACCGCTCCTAAAAATTCTGAAGGAAAATGAGCTTTAAGATATGCACACGTAAATGACAACATTGCATAGGATGCAGAATGAGGCTTACAAAAAGAATAACCAACAAAGGATGATATCATCTCCCAAACATTTCGGATTACATCTTCGGAGTACCCTCTACGGCTAGACCGAGTAATAAAAAACTTTCTCCATGATTCTATCTGATGATGCATAGAATCGCGACCCATCATTTTCCGTAATACCTCAGCCTCACTATATTTTAACCCCGCCATTTTCATAACGGCCATTGAGACCTGTTCTTCATATACCATAATACCATAGCTCTCTTCTAAAAAATCTAGATCAGGGTGAATCAAGTTCCATTTTTCACCATGTATTCTAGCGAGCATAATATTCGTATATTTATTTGCGGCAGGTCTAATAATAGATGAATAAATGACTACATGTTCAAAATTAACAACTCCGGATTTCAATAATAATTGTCGAGTAGCAGGACTTTCTATATAGAAAACACCCATTGTTTTTCCAGATTTCATCATTTCTGTTGTTTTATTATCTCCTATGGGTTGAATAGAGTGATAATTAAAATATTTATTATCTGAATCAAGGCCTTCATAATTTAAATTAATATGCTTAATTGTGTCGCGAACAACAGATAAGCTTCTATTTCCTAGAATATCAATTTTTAAAAGTCCTGAATCTTCAACTTGATCTTTCTCCCATTCTACAATTTGGACACCTTTTGGTGCTTTGAGAACAGGAACATATTTTTGAATTTCATCTGGTACAATAACCACTCCTCCAGGATGCACTGACGAATACCTAAAAGAACCAATAATCTTATCACTTTCTTTTAAAATATTAATTATTGTCTTATCTATATCTAGGTTAGAAAATTTTGGATCATTCTGAATCCAAGATTCTAAATTATTACGTGATTTGTACCAACTAATTCGTTTTGTTACGCTATTAATTTCTTCATTAGATAAACCATATACTTTCCCTACTTCACGAATAGCAGATCTTGGTTTTAAAAAAACTTGATTAGAAACCATAGCAGTTCTTTCATCACCATATTTTTTAAATATATAATCCAATATATCTTCACGTTCATCCCATGGAAAATCAATATCAATATCCGGCATATCTTCTCTTTCTGCATGAATAAACCTTTCAAAGTGAAGTTTATGTTTAATTGGATCAACTTGTGTAATAAAAAGACAATAACTAACGATTGATGCTGCTGCTGATCCTCGACCAATAGTAGACTTAGTTTGCTTAACAACATCTTCTACAATCAAAAAATAGGGAGAGAATCCTTTTTGATTAATAAGCTCTAATTCATATTCAATTCTATAACGTACTATTTCATTCAAATTTTCATAGCGCTTTTTAGCACCTGAATAGACTTTCTCTTTAAGATCCTTATTTGACCTATGTGTATCTTTTAATGAAAGACCTGGGAAAATAGTATTTATAAATGACCAATCTGTTTTACATCGATCTGCTAAATAGTAACTATTATTCAAGGCATTTAAACTATTTGGGAAGATCCGTGTCATTTCTTCTTCATTTCTAAACCAATGTTTTGATGTCTTATATTGAGAACCTTTTAGATTATACCTTGTTGTATTATGATAAATCGCGCGCAATGTTAGATGAGTACTGTGATCATTTCTTGATTTAAAGTAGACATCTCCTGTAACGACGACTTCTAATTTTAATTTTTGACCTAGATTATATATGACCTGTTCCTGGAATCCTGGCCTTAACTCAACAAATAAATGAGTACTCGGAACTACTTTTTTTAAACTTTTTAAGGTTTTTTCATTAAAGGATAAAAAAAATAATCCGATTGTCTTATCTTTTACAATATCAATAATTGGTTGATTTAAATTTCTATGAACAGCTGAGATAATTCGACACAGGTTTTCATACCCATTTTGATTCTCAACTAAAATTACAACTTCATCTACAGGTGTAATTATATTTACTCCGGCGATAGGACTTATCTTTTTATTACGTGCATGCTGTACAAAACGTATAAATCCCCATAAACCATTTACATCAGTTAAAGCTATTTTTGCCATGGATGAATTTTTAGATAGATCCATTAAATCATTTAAAGATAATAATCCACTCATAGGAGAGTAAACCGAATGTGTATTCAAGTGTATAAACATTAAATTTTTCCTAATGCTTGAAAAATATTAGCTGTTTGTAAAGCACTGACACCATATCTCTTTCGTATATTTTCAATAGCCTTAGATAGATCCATATTTTGATCATTAACTGTTCTAAACATTGTTATTTGATGAGAATAAGGTGCAAAATGACTCGCATGTATTAAAATCGTTCTAATACGATTTCTCCTATGATTTGCTCTTTCAAATAATAGATGACATACTTCAACTATAGAAAAATCATCAATACTTTTAGTTTTACCTACTTGTTCACTTTGATACCCATCTGTATAATGTATTTCAACTTTAATCTTATTTGATAGCTGCCATCTTTTTCTTAATTCAAATGCGATTTGTTCTGCAAGGTCTTTAACCAAAGCATCTAAGATATTCTTGTCATTTGTATCTTCAGGTAAAATTGTTTGTCTAAGAATACTATCCTGTTTTTGCAAAGATTGAACAGGACGAGAATCTTTACCGTGTGACTCTTTTGCAAGTTGAATAGAATGAATACCAAATAATATTTTGAATTCATTCTGATGATTGCTCATCTCTTGAATGTTTTTTATTTTTTTTATTAATAAAAATTTAATTAAACTACTCACTGGTTTTTCGGATACAGTAGGTAATAAAATAGGGTTTAAATTTGAAAAAAATTTTGACTCAAATCCGTTTTTTACCTCATGAATTTTTTCTGAAATAACGGTAGTTATTGTTTGACTTACAAGCTTATTTGAACTGATTCCAATTTGTCCAAATATGCTTGTTTTATCTTTTATAGACTTAAGAATAGAGAGACCATTATTTTGAACATTTCCTTTAATATAACGCATTCCATTCATATCTAAAAAAAAGTTACCAATCCCTTTTGGCTCAACAACCGGTGTAAACATAGAAAGAGTATTATAGATATATTCATTCAAGTTGCTGTAAAGTGTTTTGTTATAAGGAAGTAATCGCACGCTACTATTGATTTTTCGTATTTTTGATACTTTCATACCATAAGATAATCCTTCTTCTTTTGCCTCTGGAGAAAGAGAGATAATAGTACCATTCGAACTACTTGAAGATATGATAGCAACAGAGCGTGTTTTTAAAGTTGGATCTATAATATGCTCTGCTTGAAGCTCTAAACCCCTAAGACGTATATGGAAAACGTCTCTTACATTCATGAAGTTTTACCTAGTTCAAATAATTTCTAAAAGAGTAAAGTAAAACACCATTAATACGAAAGTCATCTGTAGAATCAATTTTTATAATTGGAAAATTTGGATTTCGGGGATGAAGCTCGATACCATTATTATTTGGGACATAACATTTCAAAGTTGCTTCTCCATTAATTATTGCAACAACAATTTGGCCAGAACGGGCAATATTAGTTTTCCTCGCAATAATAAAATCACCGTCATGAATATGTTCTTCTATCATTGAATCACCTTTTACCTGTAGAACATAATGATCTGGGTGTAGTAAAGATGGTGGAACATCAACCATTTCAGGGTTTTCTAATGCTTCAATTGGCTCACCAGCTGCAATCAAACCCAGTAATGGTAAACGAGATATTGTAGTTTTGAGATCTTCATTTTGGTTTAAAATAAGTGCTCGTTTACCGTTTGGACCTTTTATACGTGATAGGTGACCTTTTTTTTCTAAGGTCTTTACATACCAATTTACTGTCCCCAATGACCCAAAGCCTAGACTAGTCATAATTTCTTCATATGATGGAGACTCACCATTAACTAGTATAGACCGCTGAATAAAATCTAAGAACTTTTTTAATTTTGGAGACAGGATCTTATTCATGAGGTAATAAATAAATTTTTAATCGATTTTCCACCCCAGACAACAGATTGTGATGATACTTTTTTCGCATGATTATTTAACCGTGATACAGCACGCATGACTACAAATGATGAATGTTTTTCATTTTTCTTTTTAATAAAATATTTCATAATAAAAACCTCTTTTAGTTAATTACTCGTAAGTTGCTCGTAAGTATGTTACAAAAAAAAACTGTAATGTCCAAATAAAAAGCCCCAATAGAGGGGCTTTTCAAAGAAAAAGGTAAATTGAATAATTAATTTTATCAGGCTGAAGCTACCCATAGTCCTATAAACAACAGTAAACCCGTAACATTATGCATAATAATAGTTCCCCAATTAGCAGGTTCTAAAAGTCTACTATTATAATGTTTATATAAAGTTTGAATCGCTCTAAAGCCAAAATAAGCAGCCAGTAAAGAAATCAAAGATTCTGAAGGTAATCTTTCACTTAAAACAAGAGCAATAATACTAAGAAAAGCTCCAACAACCAATGAGACGTAACCAGCTCTCGCTTTTTCTGGACCGAATACTACAATCAATGTATTTTTACCTGTTTTTTTGTCGCTATCATGGTCAGGAAATTCATTTACATAAACAACAGCAGCAATCAGTAAACCAATAGGGATACCTACTAAAAAAGCTTCTGGTAAAAGTTTACCCGTTTGCACTAAAGCACTTCCTGCTACCATTAAAGGACCAAAGTTCAACCCTATTAATAGCTCACCTAGACCTTTTCTAGAAGAGAATTTGAAAGGAGGTGCGGTATAAAATAATCCTGAAAGAAAGCCTATTAGCCCTAGCCAAAGTACTGCAAGACCAGCTTTTTGAATTAAAGGAATACCTACAAGAGCACTAAGACCAAAGGTTGTAATCGCTAAAGTTAACATACCTTTTGGTGAAATTAGTCCCATTTGAATACCACGACCACCACCATTAAGGCCAACATTACTATAATTATAGTTTATTTCATCCGTACCACTCACGTGGTCATAATAATCGTTTGATGTGTTTGTACCAATTTGCAACAATGCTCCTCCTAGCGCAGTCAGTGCTAACCAACCCCACTGAATAGGATATCCTGCAAACTTTGCAATAGCCGCTCCAACAAAAATAGGAACAAAAGTCGCTGATAAGAAAGGTAATCTCATTATCACAACCCATGTAAAAATTTTAGTCATTATATCAATTTTAGGACGGACTTGATCAGCCGTTTTATCTTCTAGAGGTGTGGTCACACCGCAATAGCCAATATGCTCACCATCTTTTGATTTAGTTGGTGTTATTTTTATTCGAGATGGCATTTCTGTACCATCTTTATTAATAAAAACAGTATTTCCTTCCCAAATACCTTTTTCTACAGCTTCAGCTAACCATCCAACTACATGCCCAAGAACAACTTGACCATCACTAAAGTCTGCGACTCTCATTTTACCAACTACTTCATCTTCAGTATAACCAAACAGGTTAACGGCTCCTTGACTGAATGTTTCTACCTTACCATCAACATCACATGTTATAACGCTTTTTAAATTTTTACTCATCTCTCAAATTAACCTTATCTTTTTGTTTTACAGGTCAAAAATTACAATAACAATTGAACCTTTGAAAAATGAAAATTACATTGGATAAAAAATCGGTCGACTTGGCGCAGCATCTAGATTCCAATTAGGAATTTGAATTTGCAAAAATCCAAAACCATCTTTTATGGAATTAGATATGTATAATAATTCAGATATAGTTTTTCCTTTTTTAAAAAAAGCGTGATGGTTACCGAGCATCCCTCCATCATCAGCCTTATCAATTGAGGGCATGTCTACCAATAAATGCTCAATCGATAATTCATTAATATATTCAATAGCTTCAGAAGTAAAAAATGGAGCAGGGTTTTCATCATAATTACGACTTTTCTTAAATTTAAAATTTGGTAAAGTTCGGATAATTAAAGATTCCACTGGATTTTTTATTTTGTCAGCTATCATTTTCTGCGAAATAACAAGTTCTGAAGTCAGATTAACATGATAAGAATCTTTAGTATCAGATATTTTTTCAGGTTTCAAAGAGATAAGTTGAGATGGTATCAATTCGTTAGGACACACGTCAACTATCTTAATTTGAACATCATTAATATGACTGATACATTCAGTATGAGTTCCATTACAATGAATATCTACATTTGCCGTATAAACGTTACAACTTCCACCCTTCATTAGATCGCCTGTAAACTCTTCATTTTGAATAGCGGTTATACTTGATTGTTTAGCATTAAAAAAAATCGGATTTTTACCATCAAAATTATTTTTTAATGAAAGATCAAATCCATTAACAGAGTTTATAGAATAGGATTTCCCAGCATACTCTATTTTAGTTTTTAACTTTATTTTAGAGTCCATTTATGAGAGTAATAATCTCGCCATCATTCGGAAAACGTTTTAATAGTTTTTTTGAAAAAACTATTTTTTCACCGAACATCACCTCAAAAACACCTCCGCCACTTGATATAAGAGTAATATCAATATTCTTAAATTCTTTTTTTAGTTGAGCTTCCAAACTGGAAGCTTGTGGAAGATAATTTCACATACTGCAATATTCGATAGAAACTTTCATTAATACTCCATTTCTTTGTTCTCAAAAAATTTTAAAATATCTTCAGGATGCGTACGAAGATTCACTTCATCAAAAATATGAACTAGAACTCCTTCTTCATCGATTAGAAAGGTTTTTCTTGAAGGGAAAAAGTAATATTTATTTACCCCATATGCAGAACCAGTAATTTTATTAGAATCAGATAAAAAGTTAAAAGGTAGATTATGCTTTTCTTTAAATTTCTTCAGTCTATTTTTTGAGTCAAAACTGATACCTAATATTTCGATATTAACATCATTAAAATTTTGGAATTCATCACGGAATCCACAAGCTTGCTTAATTCATCCCGGAGTTTCTGCTTTAGGGAAAAAATAAATAGCGAGCTTTTTACCTCTATAATCTTTCAGCTGATGAAGCTTGTTATCCTGGTCATACAAGTTGAAGCTCGGAGCAGAAACACCAATTTTAAGAGGTAAACTAAATAGTAGTGAATTAAAAAATAAAATCAATAAATTTTTCATAAGGTCAATTAATTACGGAACATAAACTAAACTAATGTAGTATTTAATAGTATTAAATTTAATCTGTGAAAAATATTAATATAAAAGAAATCGGTCGACGAGTCATAAAGATCGAGGCAAATGCAGTTTCATTACTAGAAAATCGAATCGATGATAATTTTGAATTAGCGGTTAATTCAATAATGGATTGCACCGGTCGCTTAATTATATCTGGAATGGGAAAATCTGGTTTGATTTCTCAAAAAATAGCATCGACAATGGCATCAACAGGTACGCCTGCATATTTCGTACACCCAAGTGAGGCTATTCATGGCGACCTTGGAATGATTACAGATCAAGACATAATGATTATGCTTAGTAATAGTGGGGAGACAACAGAATTAATTCAAATATTACCCGCTTTAAGAAAAAAGAATGTTACTATTATTGGTTTAATTGG
>Ga0308019_10002627_pt1 | contig 10221 bp, 9 predicted proteins | sample Neamet284_FD_203135 | JGI IMG/M metagenome (GOLD analysis project Ga0308019, IMG submission 203135) | Marine microbial communities from water near the shore, Antarctic Ocean - #284 | ecosystem: Environmental > Aquatic > Marine > Unclassified | place: Southern Ocean | collected 2014-10-01
AATTGAATTCCAAAGATTAATAGTATTTACTGAAAAACCAAGTTTTTCTTTGGATATTAGTGAATCACATTCATATTTTGTTAATAATTTTCGTAATGGAAGTTTACCAATATTTTCATGTAAATTATATTTTGATTCAGGAGGCATATGTGAAGCATATGAAATTAATTCAGGTTCAAGAATTGGCGTGATAGGTTTAAGATTAAAAAACTTATTAATTTTATTACCAATTGTAGAAAAATTATATAATAATTTTCCATTATAATCGGCTAAAAATACTTGATTAAGTGAAGATAATGAATTGTTAAAAAAAGGCTCAAAAATAGAATTAACAGATTTCCAAGAAAAATTAGATTTTGAATTAAAGATTTTTTCTTGATCAGGTACCCAATCACGCTCATGACATGACAAATATGCTTTAATTTTATCCAATGGTGAAGAATCAGGTTTGATCAATGATAGGAATTTTGAATATCGAAATGTGTATCCTCCAAATAATTCATCTCCACCATCACCAGATGCTAAATAATTAGATTTACCTTTTGCATTTTGTGCAATATAATACCAATGAATATCCCAAAAAGGCATCCCTACAATACTAATTGCAGCAGGTAAATCTAAAAGATAATTTTCTATATTAATAATTTCATGTTCAGCCTCAAAAAAGTCAGCTATTTTTTTTGCTATCGGAGTCTCATCTGTACTATGAGCAAATTTTATTGAAATAGCATTTATTTTTAAATCAGGTAATGTTTTACGAATAAGACCTAAAACAAGTGTAGAATCTACCCCTCCACTGAGAGATATTGTTAGATTTTTTGTAGATTCAAGTTTAGTCTGAATTGAATTTTTGAGGTTATTTTCAATAAAATTAAGATCAGAATTTTTTGAAGGTATGAAGTCAGTTGATTTTAAAATAGGTAATGCAGTTTTTTGCATGGGATCATAACGTAAAGTTAGAATATTCCTAATTAAATTGGAAATATTTTTTTGGTTAAATTTTTCCTCTTCCAAGTCCTCGATACACTAATCCAGAATTTTTTGCAGTTTGCTGATTAATTATACATTTAGAATCCACTACAATTGCAGTTTTCATTTTAGATTTTAAGAAAATTGGATCAAGATTGTGAAATTCTTTATGAGCAGTAACAATAATCAATGCATCAGATTTTTGTAATGCTTCAATTAGATTTGATTCTGTTTGTAAATTAAATACATTTGTTGATTTAAAATAAGGATCATAAATTAAGACGTTTGTTTTTAAATTTTTTAATTTTTCTATAATTGTTTCTGCGGGAGTTATTTGTATATCTTTAACATCGGGTTTGTATGAAATTCCTAAAACTAGAATATTAGAATTTTCTAGAGGTTTTGCAGCTTCATCAAATGCATCACGCAATAAATTTATTACATGTTCAGGCATACTTTCATTGATTATTCTTGCAGTTTCAACAGATTTGAGAGTATCAAAACCCATATTTTTTGCTAAATTAATCATCTGATAAGAATTAACAGGTAAACAAGGACCGCCAACACCAGGACCAGCATAATGTATCTGAAAATTATATTTTGATTTTGCAGCTTCTAAAACTGTCATTATATCAATTCCAACTTTTTCAAATAAAATTGCCAATTCATTTACAAATGCGATATTAATATCTCGAAAAACATTTGTAGTTAATTTAACTGCATTTGCAGTTTTACAGTTTGGCATTGAAATTAAATCAACAGTAAAAACATGTTTGTATATTTTTATAATTACATCAACTGCATGATCATCAATTGCTCCAACTAATCTAGGAAGTTTTTCAAAATCATTCATAATTTGACCAGGATTTGCAGTTTCTGGGCAAACGCCAATTGCAAAATCTTTTCCTGCTACAAGTTTTTTACCAGAATTTTCGATAATATTGATTAAATCATTTTCAATAAATCCAGGTTCAACAGTACTTTCAATAATTACAAGAGAGTCTTTAGTTAGTAATTCACCCAATTGTTTTCCAACAGATAGAAGGGCAGAATAATCAGGAACATTATTGGCATCCATAGGAGTTGGTAAGGATAAAACAATAACATCTGAATTAGGAACAACATCCTGAATTTTTGTAGATGCGTGAAATTTTTGGTTAATTACTTTATCAAAAATTACATCATATCCAGGTTCATCCTTAAGTGGAAATATTTTTGAATTAATCATTTCCACTAATTTTGGATTAATATCTACACCAATTGTAGATAAACCAGAATTAGCAAAGGATAATGCAGTAGGTAACCCTATTCTACCAATACCAATTACACAAATAGAAATATTGCCAGATTGAATTGATTCAATTAACTCGTTTTCATTTAATTTCATAATTTTTGAATTTTGTTCCATTTTATTCTCTAGTACAAAATTAATAGAATTTACCTGTTTATTTATTCTTGTTTAAAGAATCAAAACTTAAACAGTGAATAATTTTACTGAATTCATGAAATTTGCAGTAACTGGCGGTGCAGGATTTGTAGGAAATAACATAGTAAAATTATTAGTGTCTAAGGGACACAGTGTAAAAGTAATTGATAATTTACATACAGGTAAAAAAGAAAACTTGGAAGAAGTATTAGAAAAAATTGAGTTTTATAATGAAGATATTCGTAATTTATCAAAATTAGAATTAATTTTAAAAGATGTTGATGGTATTTTTCATGAAGCTGCATTAACAATAGTACAAGAATCATTTCAAAAAGAAAAAGAATATTTTGATGTAAATGTTAAAGGAACTGAAAATATTTTTAGAATTGCTAAAAAATTTAAAAAAAAAGTAGTATATGCAAGTTCATCTAGTATTTACGGTGATACCAAAGATATTCCAATTAAAGAAAATTTTGAGAGAAAACCAATTAATCCATATGGCCAAACAAAATTAGACGGTGAATTTTTAGCTGAAAAATACATAAAAGAAGGTGTAAGTATTATTGGTCTTAGATATTTCAATATTTTTGGAAAAGGGCAAACTGGAAGTTATGCAGGAGTAATTACACAATTTATTAGAAAATTAAAAGAAAATAAAACCCCAGTAGTTTTTGGTGATGGATTACAAATCAGAGATTTTATTCATGTATCCGATATTGCCAAAGCAAATCTTTTTGCAATGTTGAGTAAAACAAATTCAGGGTTTTTTAATATAGGTACAGGAATACCGACAACAATTAAAGATCTTGCAAAAATAATGATAAAAATTTCTGAAAAAGATTTTGAACCAATTTTTCAAAATGCACTAGAAGGAGATGTAAAAAGAAGTCAATCAAATGTAGAATTAGCAAAAAAAATGATAAATTGGGAATCAGAAATTGAATTAGAAGAAGGATTAAAACAATTTATGAATGAATATACTTAAAATATTATTCTAAAAGATTTTTATAAAAATTAATATATTTTACTAATAAATTGTCCCAAGAATAATTTTTTGTAACAAATTTGTAAGCATTTTCAGTTAAAATTTTAATTTTTATATTATCAATTAGTAATGAATTCACAGAATTAATTAATGCTACAGAATTTTCAGTGGGAATTAAAATTCCAGTTTCATTATCATGGACTATTTCAGGAATACCTCCAACATTTGTTGCAATTACAGGTGTTTTAAAATAATATGCTTCTTTAATTGTTTGAGGTATACTTTCAATTCTAGAAGGGATAATCAGAATGGATGAACGTTGTAATTCAATCATAGATTCTTCCCAAGAGATATTTGTACAATAAATTATATTAGCATTAATTTTATCCTCAACGGATTTTAAAATATCAATTCCCTTTTCATAACTATCTCGACCTAAATAGAGAACTTGATTTTTTAGTCGAGGAACAATTGGAATATTTTTTAATTTTGTAAAATCTAAAGGAGCTGGAAGATGAGTAACTTCAAGATTTAAATTTTTTTTATAATCTATTTTTACTTTTAATGAATCAGTTGTTAAGGCATCTGCCCATTGTAATATTTTTTTTTCTTTACTTGATATGAGAGATGACATATAATTTGAATGAATGAATTTAATTTGTTCTGAATAAACACCATGAATAGAAAGAACTTTTTTCTTTGCTTTAATATATTTCATAATAAATGCTGAAGGAACATTAAATGCATGAACAATATCATATGATTCATTTTTTAATAATGCCTTTACAATTCCAAAAAGAGCAAATGAAGGATTTTTTAATTTTTTAATGGGAATGTGCGGAACACACATTAGTTCAACATCATAACCTACATCCCGTAATTTTTGAGCAACTCTAAATGCATGGCCACCTATTCCTCCAGAATAACGTGGTGCAATAAACAGTATTTTCATATTAATCATTAAAAATAATGAGAATTTAATTTTTCAGTATAGATTATTTCTTAGACACGTAATTCTATCAAAAAAACAGCTACTGCCACATTATTCTCATGACTAATTGAAGAAATTGATGAATAATTAGTTTCATTTTTTAATTTTACTTGAGGTATGTTATTTTTATGAAAAGTTTCAATATCCAAAAGAGGTATTTTTTTATTAATTGCTTTAATAACAGCTTCTTTTAATGCAAATTTTCCAGCAAAATGAGTATAAGGATCTTTAAACTTTATGCAATAATCAATTTCGTTATTGTTAAAAAGTTTACTATAAAATTCCTTATTTTCAGAATATTTTTTTGATGAAAATCTATCTACATTTACAATGTCAATACCAATACCAAATTTTTCTATCACAAACAAAATGTAATAATGAATTATTTATATTATATGTAGTACTAGTACAATTTAAAAATTTTATAAGATATTTTTTCTTTGTAAAAATGTGGCTAAATCAATACCAGTAAATAATTTTACATCATCCTGTGAGGATAAGAATTCTAAGATTTTTGAATACATTCTACCTCCTTTCATTTTTAAAACATTATCATGCCATAAAATAGTCATCACATTAAATTCTAAATTTAATTTCCGACAAGAATTCAATGTTTTTTCAACTGTTTCAATTATTTTGTCTTCAGAAATTTTCATATATGTAAAAAGATATGCATCCATCAATGTAACTGGAAATTCAAAAATTTTATTAATTTGTCTATACCCCATATCTTCAGATGTAATAGTATCTTTTGTTTTTCTAAATGATGAATCATACTTAAAATTTAATTCAGATAATTTATCAAGTAATTTTTTATCATTTGATAAATAATGGACTCTATTACCATAAATTTTTGAGCCTAAAATTTTTTCAAGATTTTCTTTTTCATTTTTTATTTTAAAAATATTATCAACAGAAGAAGGATCTGTATGAAGTCCTATTTCCCAACCTTCTTTTTTTAATTTTTTAATATCTTCAACATAATCTAAATAATCTCCATGTTCATACTGTGTTCTAAAAAAAAAGGTAGATTTAGTACCATATTTTTCTTCAATCTCCATATATTCTGAAAAATTACGATATAGTTTGTTAATTGGTGTTGTTTCAAATAATTTTTCATCAAATCTATTTTTTATTTTTAATATGTGATCCTTAGGTGGACCATTAAAATTCCAATCTACATCATGGCTTAAAAAAACTAATTGCAATAATAAGCATAAAAATTTAAGAAGTTATATCTTTTAATCTGTCACTAGTAACAGGTAATCTCTGCGAAGAATCTATAGCATAAACTCCTTTTTCAACGGTATTCTTCATAATCAAAGTACCCATTCCAATAATGCATTCTTTTGCAATAATTACTCTATTTCTTATTGTAGAATTTGCAGCAATAATACAATAAGGTTCAATTGTAACATATCCTGAAATCACTACCTGATGGATAATAAAACAATGATCTTTGATGACAACGTTATGACTAATTACATTGTTACTCCAAATTATCACATCATCCCCAAGAGTTACAAATGGTTGAATAACATTATTTTCTAAAACAAGACAATTTTCTCCCATGGTTACATCTTCACCTATTGTGGATGTAGGATGAACATAACTTAATAATTCATAACCCAATTTTTTAGATTCATTAAAAATTTTTGCTCTATTTTTATTCATATCAGTATGACCCATTGCAATAAATAAACAAAAATCTTTTGGCGGAAATAACTCAACAATATTTTCAAAAGGAATAACAGGTAAATTCAAAAAAGTTGATTCTTTTAACATACTAGCATTTACAGTAAATCCAACTACATTATGGGGACTATTTTTTAAATAAGAATGAACTAATTTAGCAAAATTTCCAACACCAAAAATTACTACTTTTTTCATAATTATTAATAAAGTGGAAGTAGTGTTATATGTTATTTTTTGCAATTAATTAATTAAGATGAAAAAGATTAAAATATTAAATGCATTCTGAAAGAACACTCTCATATTTTATTAATGAATCACAAAATGTAATGAATAAAAATTTTAAAAAAAAAATTAAAATTGCAGTACTATCCAGTTATACTCTAAATGGATTAAAAGAAATAATACATGTAAAATGTGCAGAAAATGGAATTTTAGCTTCAGTATATGAAGGTCCATACAATCAATATTCTCAAGAAATTCTTAATGTAAATAGTAGTTTGTATAAATTTAAAGCAGATATCGTATTTCTAATACTTGATTCAAGAAGTACTTTGGATCAATTATATCATTCCCCATATTCAAAATCAATCGAACAGAAAAAATCTTTTGTTAGTGAAAAAATCTCAGAAGTCAAATATTTAATAGATTTTTTTACAAAACAATCAAACGCAACAATGATTGTATCTAATCTAGGCATACCAACTAATTCAGCATATGGAATTGGTGAACAAAAAACAGATTATAGTTTATCTGAAATGATACAAGAATTTAATTCAACTTTAACTTTGAATTATAAGAATTCAAATTATGTAGCTATATTGGATTTTAATTCTTTTATTTCTAAACATGGTGAAAATAATATTTTTGATCCAAGACAATACTTCTTTGGCAATATTCAAATTAGCATAAATTTTTTACCTCATTTTGGAAATGAATTAATGAAATTCATAATATCATTTTTGGGTTTAATGAAAAAATGTTTAATTTTAGATCTGGATAATACATTATGGGGAGGAATAGTTGGAGAAGATGGATTTAATGGAATTAAATTAGGACCAGAACCGCCAGGTAATACATTTGTTGAATTTCAAAAAACTATACTATCATTACATCAACGTGGAATAATTTTAGCAATTAACAGTAAAAATAATTTTGATGATGCCATAGAAATTATCAAAGATCACCCATACATGATTTTAAATGAAGAACATTTTTCTTCAATTAAGATTAATTGGAATGATAAAGTTTCAAATATCAAACAAATTGTGGAAGAATTGAACATTGGACTAGACAGTATTGTGTTTTTAGATGATGATAAGGTAAATCAAGAATTTGTTAAATCCATGTTACCCGAGGTATTTGTGCCTGAGTTACCTGAAGACCCTTCAATGTATTCAGAATATTTACAAAATATGATTCAATTTAGTAATTTGAATATTACCGAAGAAGATAAGCAAAGAGGAAAAATGTATGTTCAACAGAAAATGAGAAATGAGATGGAAATTACCACGCCGGATCTCACAACATTTTTGAAAAAACTTAATTTAAAAATCACTATCAAAAAAGTAGATGCCTTTTCATTACCTCGAGTATCACAATTAATTTTAAAAACTAATCAATTTAATTTAACCACTAAACGATACAAGGAATCTGAAATAAATTTGATGATAAACGATACCAATTTCTTTGTCGGGTATGTAAATGTCAAAGATAAATTTGGAGATAATGGAATAACAGGAGTTTTTATAATTAAAAAAGAATCTAAAAAAGTTTGGAATATAGATACATTTTTGTTGAGCTGTAGGGTTATGGGTAGAGATATAGAAAAAGCTATGTTTACATACATAGTTAATGAGGCAGAAAAAGAAAGTGTAGAACAAATTAATTCAAAATTTATTCCTACACACAAAAACAAACCTATAGAAAATTTTCTACCAAACTGTAATTTTAAAAAAGGTAATGATTATTGGACATATATGATTAAATCTAAATTATCATTTCCAGAGTATTTGGAACTAGAGGTATAATTATGTCCAATAAATTATATGAAATAATTTCTAAAGTGATGAATATTCCAGCATCATCGCTAAATGACACTATGGGTCCAGAAAGCATAGAAAGTTGGACATCATTTAATGGGTATGTATTATTGCATGAATTAGAAACAGGGTTTGATGTAAAATTTACTATTGATGAAGCTATGGATGTGACAACAATTGCAGATGTTAAGAGACATTTAAAAAATAAAGGAATAATTTTTGACTGAATGTCCATTACAATATACATTTGATTCTATCAATATTGGAATAAATCATGAATTTAAAATAATAATTAGTGAGAAACTCGTATCTGATTTTTCAATAATTTCAGGAGATTTTAACCCATTACATATGGATGAAAATTATGCTGCAAAAAGTAAATTTAAAAAACGAGTTTGTCACGGCATGCTACTTGCATCATTTTTCTCTAGACTTGTTGGGATGTATTTGCCTGGAAAAAATGCTCTGTATTTTTCACAAACTCTCAATTTTGTTTCTCCAAGTTTTATCAATGATTCAATCACGGTAAAAGGAGAAATAATTGATAAAAGTGATGCAACAAAAATTGTTACAGTAAAAACTTCAATAGTAAATCAAAAAAATGAATTAATTCTTGATGGAGAAGCAAAAGTAATGATCACCAATAATTCATAAAAGAATATAATAATAAAATTAATTATTTAAAATTTTTCTAATTTAATTTATTTGTTGTATCAATTATAGGTATATCTAAAATATAATTTTTATTTACTTCATATACAAGTACAGCACTAAATCTATCAATATTTTTATTAGTAAAACTAGGTGAAGTATGAACTAATTTTAATGGATAATTACCATCATCAATATAATTAATTTCTAAAATACTAATTGGGACAAATCCATTTTGAAAAGTTTTAGAAGATTGTTTGGATTCGTCATTATAATACAACAATGTATTATATGGAATCATTTTACCTAACAATGTTTCATTCCAAAAATAACTAGTACCAGTTCTGCCATCAGATTCTAAATATTTTGAAATCTGAACATCACCTATACGCATAAACCAGGATTTTTTAGATTCGTCACCTCCACCATTTAAAACATAAAGTGAATTACCATTATGATCTGCAGATAATCTTTGTCCAGCAACATATACAACTACATAATCAGCTTGCATTTCTTGAAGTGTTTTCCAACCATCATCGGGTGAACTGATCAACATTTTAGCAATATTTTTGATAATTTGAGCATTAACTGTAGAATTATCAGCTAAAGATGCTCTTTCACCCATTGTTTGAATCCAATATCCATAATCCCACCATGATGCAAATACTGCATTTTCAGGTGTGTTCATTTTAATCCATTCTAAAGTTTCTAACCAATCATTACTTGGAGGGTATGAAGTTCCACCGTTAAGTATGGTTGGTGGAAAATCCACACCACTAATCCAGTTACTACTAGGATAAACAAGTGGGATTGTAAATAAAATAAAAATAATTAGGATAGATGAAATTTTTAATGAATAATTTTTTTTCTTGGATAAATTAATTTTAAAAATTTCTTTTATTAAAATAGATAATCCAATAGATGTAAGAAAAATTAATGATAGAGATGCAAATACCTCTAATCTAATAAATGCAGAACTGACATAAACACCAGTTATGCCCATAATGAGTACAAATACACGCAGTTCATTTCTTTCAAAAATTATAGATGAAGTTATTTTTTTAGATAAAAGAAACCAAGCTCCGATTGCAGAGAAAATTAATAAAGTAGAATGAAAAAAGAAGGATAATTTAATACTTGTAGTAGAATGTTCAGCAACAGAGTCAGTTAAAGGATCCTGTGTTGTTAAAAATGGATTAATCGCATTGAGATATCTAAAACTGGGTAAAATATTAAAATCATCACTTAGTTCTGCCAATATTACTGCAAAAAATCCAGCAAGAAGAATTAAAAATAATAAAATTAATCCATTTCTTATTTTATCTTTATCTTTACTTATTTTTTGAATAAATATGCAAAGTATTAAAAATATTGTAGGAATTATTAATGAAATTCCTCCCAAACCAAATACAAAACTAGATCCAGGTCGTTCAAACATTAAAGCAGTTAGAAGAAATGTTCCTAC
>Ga0308019_10002629_pt1 | contig 10218 bp, 5 predicted proteins | sample Neamet284_FD_203135 | JGI IMG/M metagenome (GOLD analysis project Ga0308019, IMG submission 203135) | Marine microbial communities from water near the shore, Antarctic Ocean - #284 | ecosystem: Environmental > Aquatic > Marine > Unclassified | place: Southern Ocean | collected 2014-10-01
CGGTGAATACGGCTTCAAATACTGAGTTTGAAGAAGAGGTATGACGCAAAGTCCATCCACTCAATGTGGCGACTTCAGTTCCAATGTTAGAAATTTCAACAAATTCGTTACTGGATGCAAATTCTGCTGACCCATCGCTCATAAAGCGGGTGAATTTGATATCTTCGACATTGGCATTTTGGCTTGGGTCAGGCTCATCTTGACCAGGGGTCGGCCACATTGTGTGAACCCAAGGGTCGCTGGCATTTTGGCCTGGCATTAGAGTCTGACAATCTGTAACGATGCTCCATGTTGCAGAATCAATTACTTTACCGTCAGGAGTTGCAAGAGAAACCGTATCTCCTAATCCTGAGACTATCCAGTTGTCGAGCAAAATAACCGCTCTTTGCTGAGGCAGTAAGAGATTAATTTCAGGATTGATTCCATCTATCCAAATCTTATCTTCTCGAATGAATACACGGTCTTCTCCGATTGTATCAAATCTCCATCGGCTTAAATTGATGGTCTCGGTTCCAGTGTTTTGCAATTCAATCCAGTCATCAGCAGGAGATACCGAACCATCATTACAGTATGGTAAAATTTCAGTTATTTGCAAATCTTCTGAACCATTATATTGAGGCCATTGTGGGTTGAGTTGACCAGGTGTTGGCCAAGCAGATTGAACCCAGTCAGTGCCAGTTGATGCATTTAGTCCGAGTATTCCAGCACCAGCGTGCATTGCAGTAGGAGCGATTAATGATTCACCTTCTACCGTATTATCCCAAGAAACACTATGGATGTCAATTCCATTGCCGTTAGTTAGACTAATAAGATCAGCACTTGTGTGTTTTAGATAGAAACTACTAGTTCCATTTAGTACTACTAAAACCGATTCATTTGGTGCAATATTAGAATCTGTTTTGAAAGGCATATTATACTCATGAAGCGATAAAGAGCGACCTTGAGCAGTTAATTTCCAACCGGTCAAAGAGATTGTTGATGCTCCACGGTTGTGTAATTCAAGCCATTCTCCTAGTGGCCAATTTTGGTTATCAGCGCCAATTGCATCAGGATAAATTTCACTGATTACAATGTCGCCTGTTGCAGTAGAAGTATCGACTTCAGGTTGTCCAGGTGTTGGGTAAGATGTTGGAGACCAAGGGTCATATTGATTTGTTGAACGTGTCAAGGAAATATTCTCACCATAATCGGTGGCATACCAAGCCATATCGACATTTATTTGATTCTGGTCAACTAAAATCAGATGGTTGTGATTATCCCATAGTCTTGTCTCGGAACTGAATTGAACTAGCCTTCTTCCATCAGCATCTATCATAGTAGAACCTTGACTTTGATTGGTGACTATTGATGCAGGGTCGAGATAAGTCTCATTACCCATTCCATCAATAATACTCCAGCCCATCAAATCAATTGATACTAAACCAGTGTTATGTAATTCAATCCATTCTCCATCAGGGAAAACCATTCCGTCGCTAGTGGCATTAGGTAATACTTCACTAAACTGAATGTCTGATTGTTGTACAGGCATTTGATTAATTCTTCCAGAATTTGATTCCCCCTGTGTAGGGTATGCAGAGTATGCCCAATGACCGCCGACTGAAGAATCGATCATCGAAAACCCAGGTTCAGATTCAGACCAACTTATTTGTTGCGCATCAGTACCATTCGGCCAATGCAAGATTAGAGTCTCGCCACCATTATTGAGTATTCCATAAAATGAGGAACCATTGATGGTGATGATTCTATTCTCGCCTGCCAATATCTCATAAGATGATGCGGAAGCATTTGCTCCAACTAGATGTGTTTCATTGAAGCGCAATTCATTTCCTGCAGCATCGGTTATTGACCATCCAGTAAGGTCCATTGTGGAAGTTCCAGTGTTTGATATCTCAATCCATTCGCCACCAGGCCATGTGGAATTGTCATAACTTGGCCATGGGTTTGGCATTACTTCGGAGATGATTAAGTCACTCGGAATTAATCCGCTAACCCCTCCTCCATTCGCTTGACCCGGAGTTGGATTAGATTCATCTATCCAGTCATATGCAGCGTTTGCAGGGTCAGCAACTTTACTGCTACCCGAGTTTGAACCATTCCAACTGGCTTGGTCTACTCTGGTTCCTGATGAATCGAATAGGTCTAGTGCATCATTACTATTTGCAATATAGAATTGCGACTGAGGTGTACCATTTCTTGCAATTAACATATAATCTCCAGCAGTGATGGTCCAAGATGAAGAGTTCTGAGAATCATAGTCAACAATTGTTGCTGCATCTAAGACAAGAGTTTTGGAGGCCTTATTGCTTAATACCCAATTTAGAATACTGATATCGGTTGTTCCAGTATTGTGTAATTCAACCCATTCGCCACCTGGCCATGATGCGTTGTCATATCCATTCGGATTTGGCATTGTTTCCGATAGGCAGATATCTCCGCTACAGGCCATTGCTCGGCCGCTAGATGCTGCACTAACATCAATAAATTGCGACATTGGTGTCAAAAGTAAAAGTGCGACAAGAAAAATTGAACGTCCATGCATGGTATCACCGATAAATTGCCACTTCGGTAAAGGCCTTCATAGTTACCCTCACAAATCAATAGGAAAGAGTAGGTCTTGTTGGTCAGTAGGAGTTCAAAGGAACCCTGCGTTATCGACCAAGTTTTGGAATAATAGATAGGTAATTGGCACCAAAATAACACCCATTGCGTGACTACGACGGATACCAAGCCGTGGAGGTAAGAGCCCCAGCATAGTTCCTACTATGAGGACTGCTAATCCGATGAAACCAGTACTGACAAAGACCAGAGCTGCGACGAAAACGATTACTCCCATAATCATCTGCTGCAATGGGATTGCAGCGTGAAGTCGCAACATACCTTTTCCTACATATCGCATGATTGGCATAGCCATTAGACCAGCAGCAAGTGTGATGGCCAATAAGCGAATGAAATCTGCGGTCGGCTCAAGACTGCTCCAAGTGTCAACAGGATACATCGCTTTGAGTGCCAAGGTTGCACCAGATCGTGAACGGCCAATGATGTAGAGGAATCCAAGGACACATACTGTAACTGCGGTGTTCACTGCAGAAAGGATTGCAATAATTTCCAAATCCTGCTTAGTTTGGGGCCCTTCAACACCTTCCTCAGATTCGGCTTTTGCGATTTCGAGTAGTTCGTCATCGGTTAACTCGGTCAGTCGGCGGGTTTCCCAATCCATTCCAAAGCCTTGTTTTCCTTGTATTTTAGCCGCTACGTTACGTCCACCCATTACTAGGACAGTCGCTTGAGAAGCAGTCATTCCAGGAAGTACTCCCATCGATGCACCTGCAACCCCTGACCAGAAACATGGAACCAATAGGGGTCTAATCGGTGGTAATTCCCAATTCTCTTTCTGTGGTGGAAGATGAGAAGTTGTTGCGTAAATATCAAGCAGATTGGCCACACCGAACAATCCTGCCAAACTCGGCAGTAAAAGACTCGCTCCTGGCATATCTAGTGGTGAGCGCGCTGGTAGTGAACTCGGGCCAAGGATGGTCCAGCCAAATAGTCCAGTGAGTAAGAAAAAGGCTGTTGCGGAAAAGAATCCAGCCAAGCGAGAATCTGTGCCGAGTTTTCCAAAGGTAATGTTTTGTAACCACTTTGGCCAATCAAGGCGTGTAGTTTCAGTTGCTAACAATAATGCTGAGATAATAAATAAAAGGAAAGGTAGCACATCTCTCAACTGTGAATACCAACCTAATTCGGGACCAAAAGCAATACGTGCCAAAATAATCAACGGCAGTGAAAGGAACAAACCGAGTTGTGAACCTCGGGCAGACCAAGCCACTCCCCGCGCAGCATTTCCAGAGAGCAACATTCTGTGGCCAGGTAATAGTGACAGCGCCTGATCGGCATCCGGCGCCCCCATTAACGCCGAGGGTATGTAATTGAGGAAGGTATGTACGGTTCCTGTTGAAACAATAATACCTGCAACTGCTGAAAGAGGAATTCCTAAACTTAACAGTCCAGGTGCCAAGGCAAGTAAAATCAATGCTACATTGTTAACGTGGAAACCAGGAATAATTCCGGTAAGAGTGCCCATTGCAACTCCCATAAACAGGGCTGCTAACATCCAACTCAGTTCATGTAAGTAGGCTTCAAGCATAATATCACCTCAGGAGTTTTCGCCGTTTGGACCAGTTCCATTTTCCATTTCTTGGCGGTCATTTATTCCATCGCCATCTGAATCGATGTTATTGGAATTGAAGCCTATAGATTCTTCGAAACTATCCGCTAGACCGTCGCCATCTTTATCCAAAGCATCTGCTCCATCAAGAGAAAATACCAGAGCCAACTCACTTGGATGTTCTATTTGGCGTAGTCTTCCATTCCATGTAAGAGATTGATTTTCGTGCAATGAATCGGTTCCGATTGCATTGGCACGCACATTCAGTTTGATGGATTGTTCTGAACCTGGGCGTTCGAGGTACCAACCATCGTCATGAAGGGTTGCTTTTCCATCGATTAGCACAAACTGGTTCTTTGAATAGCCCCATTGTGTGGCTCCATCATCCCAAAGTATGGTAGATGCAGATGGAGGGTTTCCGTTGAGTGTGTATGAGTTTACCATAAGCCGCATACGCATGTCTTCATCATCCCAAACAATGGTGACATCTGCTACGATACCTTGGCCAGATTCAATCCATTCAGTACGTGGTCCTGGGAATGTCATTGCAATACTAGTTTGGCCAAAGGTGTAGGTTTGAGAGTCAACAAAGTAACCTTCGGTGTCGAGAGGTTCAAATGCATATTTCATGTAGGTATTGATGGTGTAGTGGGTATTTGGAGATTGTAGCATTGATGCAGGGTCTGCAGAAAGCATTGCTTGCATTGATATTGCCGTCATCGGATTAACGAGGTTTTGGCCCATGCCTTGGTTGGCATCTATACACCATGAATTACTATCATCGCTCCACATTAAGCGACCTTCAACAGAGCGGATTGAACCTGAGTAATTTTGTAGTTCAGCTTCTGCCATGTCCTCAACGGTAGGAATTACGCAAATTATACCGCCACTTGGGCCTTCTAATTGCCAAACACCGTCTGTAATGAGTAGTGTCCCAGTCATGTTGACTTTGCTTCCCGATTCATAACTCCATGTTGATTCTGCAGCCCACTCCAAATGGGTGACTTGCGGTTGGAAATTAGTGTCCAATAAAATATCAGGACCTTGTATATGAAATGCCCAACGCATATCAGTTTCTTGGTAGGATAACATGCCACTGACTTCTATTTTAGAATCGGCTTCTATCCATACTCCGGTTGCAGATTGTACGAGAAGTTTCATTTGATGAGCAGCATTACCTGGATGGTCGGTCAAATAAGCCGAAGTATATACGGCATCAGGACTGATAGATTCACTAATGAATCCCTCTACAGTAACTATTTTTCCTGAATAATCTTCCGGGGCTACCGCAAGGTCAGAAATAGATATGCGTTCGAGAATTGGTAAATCTTTTGCTTCCCAATGAAAGGCTCCCGAACCAGTTGCCTGCATGTAAAATCGTCCGTTATAGTCGACAACTTCACCCATCGCTGTAACATTAGTACCTATGGGGGGAATCTCTCCAGTTGAATACCAGCGTACTTGGATGACACCAGTTTCATCTTCAAGTACTATATCGACACGATCTTCTCCATTGCCATAGCGGTCTTCAATCCAAGAGATAACAGTCCCTTCAACCAAAACGACTTCTTGATTGTACTCTAATAAATCTCCGATATCGACAACTTGCGGTTCACGAACCATCGCATACCAATTCAAAGTGGCAACTAAGAACAGGGAAAGCGCAAACATAACCCATAACTTCTGGCCACGGGTCTCGGGGTTATCGTCAGTTATCCGAAGCATGATGTCCTTGAGAGGGTCTGCCATAATGGCTTTCAGATGACCCCGATGCTTAGGTATTGTCCTAACCCATTCTGTTGCAATTACTAGAATTGGTAGTGCTTTTTTTACGTGCGTGGCCTTTTTAATGGAAAACAAGACCGCATCATGAGGATGGCTATGCGTGACCGTGTGATTCGTGATGAAATACATCGTGACATCCTTGTTCCAGCGCAGCATGCAACGATAATTGACACCAAAGAATTCCAGCGATTACGCTCAATTCTGCAATTATCGACTTGTGAATATGTATTTCCCGCCGCCACTCACAACAGGTTTGCACATTCTTTAGGTGCCTATTTCTTGGCAAAAGAAGTAACAACTCATCTCAATGAGGTGCATCCTGAGTTGTTGAATGAATCTGATGCAGAATTAGTTCACTTAGCAGCATTACTACATGATATCGGCCATCCTCCATATTCTCACTTATTGGAAACTCCAGAGGTGTATGCAACATTCCATTCACATGAACACTGGGGACGGTTATTACTAGAAAGTGAAAATACCGAAATCGGTATTGCTATCAAGAAGGTATTAGGTAAACAACGGTTATTCCGTTTATTTGCTATCATGGATGGAGAATCTATCCACGAAGGGATTCCGATTCCTCCATTCTTGAAAGAAATAGTCTCAAGTCAATTAGATGTAGACCGTATGGATTACATGATAAGAGATCAAGCAAATACTGGGGCTCAAATTGGTGGTTTTGATGTTGCAAGGGTCATCAGAGCGCTAAGGGTTGGTGAAGATGGGCATTTCTTCGTAAAATCTTGGGGTCTGCCAGCAATAGAAGCATATTTGGTAACGAGATATCACATGTACCATCAGGTATATTTCCACAAAGTAAACATGCTAACTCAATCATATCTAGTAAATATGCTATCTCGTGCCCGATTCCTAGCCCAACAAGGGAAATTAGAATTGTCAAAACAATTGGAATTGATGCTTATCGAAGAGGAGTTGACGGCAGTTGGATATGCTACTTTGAATGATTCTCATGTCAAAGTAGTGTTAACGGATTGGGCAGCGCATGAGGATGCGATGCTCTCTGAATACGCAACACGACTCTTGTCGAGAAGAGATTTCCACAAGTCATTGAGGATTGATGGTTTTACAACTGAGATGAGTGATGTAATTATTGATAGAGTCAAAGCGATGGTTCAAGAAGCGGGCTATGACCCTGCGATTGAGGTTATCTGTTCTACAATATCTAAGGTTGGATATAAACCGTATATCCAAGGCATCTTATTGGAAGATGGTTCCGATGCTGCAGAAAAGTCGCCACTTATTCGCTCACTAAGTCAACCCTTTGAGAGAGCATTGATTTTCGTTCCAGAGGCGATCAGAGATGTTGTTGAAGCGAAAGTCCGTGAATGGATAAAGCCATCACAGAGCTCTCTTTCCAACTACTCAAATTGAGCAAACTAGGTGAACATTTTAGATGGGCCCGAGGGGACTTGAACCCCTGACCACCCGGTTATGAGCCGGGAGCTCCAACCAACTAAGCTACAGGCCCGATAAGCCGTGGGTTGCGGTTGCAATTTTGAACCTTATGCAGAAAGCACCTCTCTTTCACCTAGGTCTATTAGGTAATATGAGCGAGATAAAACCCCTTTTTACATATTTTTTATAATTGAAAAACCGTCTATAAACTGGTTGAAGGACCTTTTTGGTTAATGCGCAAAACTTAATCAAGAGCACTTTTTCTATTCATCCACCCCAAATGGTTATGAGTGTGTCTTAGTTGGGCATCTTTGTTAGGTGATATCATGTCTCCACTAAAGCGTTCCATCTTCCTATGTGCACTCTATATGTGTTCACTTCTTTTAGTCGCAACTCCAGTTGCTGCACAAACACCTACACCTACCGCAGCGATATCATTGACCTGCGCTCCAAATAACATTGACATTCAAGTAAATCCTGGTGCGATTCCATCTGGATATACTACATGTACTCTTGAAAACCCTACTTCATGGATTGAGAAGGTTGCAATCATGGTTACCAGTGATGGAATGGCAACTGCTTCTCCAGGAAATATGTATGTTGGCGGTGGCGGTGAAGTTGATTTCCAAGTTTCTGTGCGAGCAGATCCATATATGGATGTTCAAGCTAGACAACTAACTATTTCAGCAACAGTTCAAGAAATCAACGGATTACCTCCTATCAATCAAGCAGATTCAACAAATACTCTAATCGTCAATATTGAACAATATTCTCTTGTTCAAGTTGAGGCAGTAGAGCCTTTCGTTCAATTGATGCCAAAGGTCGACAAGAACTTCGAGTTCAAAGTATACAATCTTGGAAACCAAGTTGATTTCATGAAGGTTGGAATTACTGATGCTTCACGTAAGTCACTTGAAGATGCAGGATTTACTATTAACTTACCAGCGGTTAAGGTGCAATTGGAATCTAAGGTTGCTCCGCAGAAGGTCCGTGTAATGATTCGTACACCTAAGAACCAAGGTTGGACCGATGCCTACCATGTACTCGATTTCTATGCAGAGTCTGACTTTGCTTGCCAGAACGGTGGATGTATGCGTGAATCACAAATGATCACCATCTATGTACGTGGTGTTTATCTTCCTGGTTTTGAAGTAATACCTGCCCTTTCAATGTTAGTCCTTGCTGCAGCAGTAGTGGGTAGAAGACTCAACGCAGATGAAGAAGAAGGAATCACCGAATGGCGCGAAAGCGCTCCCGGGCTGTAACGGCATATTCCTCAACCTTGTAAACTAGGCTTGGAGTAACTACTTCCAAGGGTTTGATTGATAACACCCTTGATGTAAAGACAGCATAAGCGGAGTGGATATGTGTGAGTGGATTATTAGATAAAGCGAATGCGGCCAAAGATGATACTGTTATTGAGGCCGAAGTAATCGAAGCAACCACGATTGCAGACGAAGTCAAAGCGGATGCTCCGAAAGTTTCCAATTCTTCAGCTGGTATGCTAAATGAAAGTTCAAGCGATGGTAATCCATTTAGTTTGGCCAATATTTCTACAAATGGAAAAATTGGCTACGCTCTAGCCTTAGTCGGTTTCATACTGATGTGGCCTAGTTCAGGTTTCAACCTCTTTGGGCTATCAATCTTACAGGATATACTCGGTTCTATTCCATTATGGATTGTCCCAGTATCGCTCTTCTGTGGTTCATTGTATCTAATTTGGGATGCGGTAGATAGGCAAAAGATCATCGTTCTCTCAATCTGTACTCTCTTTCTAATTGTGACGCCAGTTTTAGCTGGTGTGGCTCTAAGTGGTTCCGCAGCCGGAGTTTCAGATTTATCAATAGATGAAAAGAATGACAAATTAACTTTTTTAGTTAGAGGTTCTTTCTTTGTTAGTTCGGTAACAGCATCAATCAGCGCAGATGGTGTTGAAGTTTGGACTGAAGATGGAGAGATGTCCAATAATTTACATAGATTTGAAGTGGATCTATCGGATATATTCGTTGCAAATGCCCAAGATTATGATAGTTCAACTGCCACAGATTATGAGTTAACAGTTATCACAGATGGTGGTAAATCCAGTACAATTCCAATTACTCCAGAATTGATGAACCGTGAAATGAATGATGCTTCAGTTAAATTTTCTACAGTGACCGATACAATTACTGAAAACGAAGAGTCTCGAGAAGTAGTTGAAGGTATTAGAGTTGAACTTGCCCTTGGATTGATGAACCCTAACGAAGGTCCATTGAATGGAGGAGAAAGTTCACTTTCTACCTACAAGACAATTACAACGGATTATTCAGTGGATGTTCGGATCAAGTATGGCGGCAACGTTGTATGGTCTCATAGCACAATTATCGTCGATGGTATTGATGCTGCATGGAGTAGCCCAGTTAACGGTGCAGTTTCCGGGCAAACAGTATATTGGCTAGGACTTTCAGGTACTGTAGAAGATAATGCTGGAGCAGAATACCTACAAAGAGAACAGTTTTATGATAATGATGGTTGTTATACATTCGAAGTAACAATCACCAATGATTTGTATTCAACATCACCAACTACAGTCATCGACGAATATGCTTGGAATCTTACATGGGATTCAGATGAAGCAGATTCCGATGACATAGTCTGCAGTGCTTGATTAAACAAGCAACTTGATGTGGGTCTGAATCTCAAACTTCGTCGCTTTCTGCAGTGACTTCTTCGAGTTCCTCTACATATTGCTTTTCTTGTTCCACATTGGATTCAAGTCCTATCTCGGAATCTGTAGTATTTCTTGTGTAAAACCACAGGCCACCTAGGATTGCTACCAATATTGTTCCATATATCAAAACAGGAGCATC
>Ga0308019_10002632_pt1 | contig 10213 bp, 6 predicted proteins | sample Neamet284_FD_203135 | JGI IMG/M metagenome (GOLD analysis project Ga0308019, IMG submission 203135) | Marine microbial communities from water near the shore, Antarctic Ocean - #284 | ecosystem: Environmental > Aquatic > Marine > Unclassified | place: Southern Ocean | collected 2014-10-01
GTGGTATATCAGGGATTCCAACGGCATGGATGGCTGAATGGGGTAAAGGCAAACCTGTTATAGCTTTAGGATCAGATATTGACGGTATACCTAAATCATCTCAAATGCCTGGCGTAGCATATCATAAACCGATGATTGAAGGAGCTCCAGGGCACGGCGAGGGGCACAATTCAGGTCAAGCCGTAATTGTGGCTGCAGCGATAGCTATGAAAGAAATTATGGCAAAAGAAAATTTAAAGGGGACTCTTAAAATTTGGCCTGGTGTTGCTGAGGAATTAGTTGCTACAAAAGCTTATTTTGTTAGAGATGGTTACTTTAAAGATGTCGATGCCTGTATTTTCACTCATGTAAGTAGTAACCTAGCAGTAACTCATGGACAAGCTGGAGGCAATGGATTACTTTCTGTGGAGTATACGTTCGAAGGTAAAACGGCTCACTCAGCTGGTTCACCTTGGCGTGGGAAAAGCGCATTGGATGCTGTAGAATTAATGAATATAGGGTGGAACTTTAAAAGAGAACATTTACGACCACCTTATCGAATTCATTACATAATCACTGATGGTGGAGATCAGCCTAATGTTGTGCCAAGAAATGCATCTGTATGGTATTATTTACGAGAACTGGATTATGAGCATATCATGGAACTTTTTGATTATTCAAACGATATTGCTGAAGGTGCTGCGAAAATGAGTGATACTAAATTAATATCAACTCGGATACTAGGTTCGGCTTGGCCTAGGCATTTTAATGAACCCATTGCTCAAGCTATGTATTCAAATATAAAAACAGTGGGGCTACCTGTTTGGGATAAAAATGACCAAATATTGGCAAAAGCTGTTCAAAAAGAAGCTGGGAATAAAGAATTAAAAGGTCTTTCAACTGAACTAGATTCTTTAAAAGGGCCTGTTTCAAGTAAAAATAATTGGGGTGGTGGTTCAGATGATATTGGTGATGTTAGCTGGACGGTACCTACCGTTACCTTACGCTTTCCTTCAAATATACCAGGCCTTCCAGGACATAATTGGTTAAATGGAATTGCAATGGCTACTCCCATTGCCCATAAAGGGGCTGTCTCTGGTGCTAAGGTTACAGCTATGACATTGGTTGATCTTTTCACTGATAAAAGTTTGGTTAAAGATGCTAAGAAGTATTTTAAGAATCAAACAAAAGAAACAAAATATCAACCTATGATTCGTAAAACTGACAAGCCTGCTATTGAATTAAATGAAGAAATTATGCGGAAATATAGAGGTGAGATGAAGAAATTTTATTATAATCCAGATAAGTATGATTCTTATCTAGATCAACTAGGGATAAAGTATCCAACTATTAAGAAAAAGTAATTATTTATGTATCAGTTTAGTATAGTTCAAATATGTCAAATATTAATTGGCCTATTCATGGGTGTATGTATGCTCCAATCAGGTACTGATAAGATATTTGATTGGAAAGGTAATTACTCATGGCTTAACGATCATTTTTCTAAATCATTTTTAAGTCCTTTTGTAAAGATAATGCTATTAATTATTCTTATTTTAGAAACAGTGGGCGGAATTATATGTTTAATTGGTAGTATAAATGGGATATTTAATAATGATACTAGTTTAATTTTATTAGGTTTTCTTTTGGTTGGAATTAATTTGCTCTTTTTATTTTTGGGTCAGAGACTTTCCAAAGATTATGAAGGAGCAGCTGTCATAGTTAATTATTTTATATTAACAATTATTGGCATTGGCAGTTTTCATTTTATTTAATTAGTTAAATTAATACTAATTATTCAAAAAAATATTTAACTATTGAGGTAACATTGAAGCATTTAATTATTCTTTTATCATTTACTCACTTTTTTGGATGTGCTGATCCCACTATTCAATCTAATCCACCTAAGCTGGGAAAGATTGCAAAACTATTTCAAGCTAATGGTGAAAAGCTTATTGAGACAGCTTTAATGGATTCATCAGGATTTGGAAGGCTCGCTGAATTATGTGATACTTTCGGTCCACGATTTAGTGGGACTGATAATTTAGAAAAAGCATTGGATTGGATTCTTGAAGAGATGAAAGCTGATGGGCTTGAGAATGTTCATGCAGAAGATGTAATGGTTCCAAAGTGGGTGAGAGGCGAAGAGCATGCTCAAATGATTGCTCCTTGGAAGAAAGAATTACATATGCTGGGCTTAGGTGGTAGTATAGGAACTGGACCCAATGGAATTACGAGTGAAATTGTTGTTGTTAATAGTTTTGAGGATCTAGAAGAAAGGTTTTCGGAAGCAAAGGGCAAGATTGTACTATTCAATGTTCCTTTTACAAGTTACGGTCAAACCGTTCAATATAGATCGGGTGGTGCAATTGCAGCTTCGAAGGCAGGAGCTATTGGAAGTATTATAAGATCAGTTGGACCCTTCTCAATGAATACACCACATACGGGGGGTATGCGTTATGAAGATGGCGTAAAAAAAATACCTCATGCGGCCATAACAGTAGAGGATGCTGCTATGATTGCACGAATGGTTAAAAGAGGTCAAAAAGTTGAAATTAATTTATATATGGAAGGAAAGTTTGAACCTGATGTCTTATCTAGAAACGTTATGGGTGAAATTATAGGATCTGAATTTCCAAATGAAGTTATTGTTCTTGGTGGGCATATAGATTCATGGGATGTTGGCCAGGGAGCAATGGATGATGGGGGTGGTTGTGTTGCGGCATGGCAAGCTGTTAAAATGATGAAAGAACTAGGAATTAGACCAAAAAGAACTATTCGTGTGGTGATGTGGACAAATGAAGAAAATGGTATGCGTGGAGGAAATGCTTATAGAGATGCTCACATTGATGAACTGGATGATCATATTTTAGCAATGGAGTCAGATGCTGGAGTTTTTAAACCAACCGGTTTTGGCTTTACAGGATCGGATAAGGCAATGAGTGTATTACAGGATATTGGGACATTACTTTACCCTATTGAATCAGGAATAATAACTAAAGGCGGTGGTGGTGCAGATATTGGTCCAATTATGCGAGAAGGTGTTCCTGGGATGGGACTTAGTGTTGAGGGGAGTAAATATTTTTGGTATCACCATACCAACGCAGATACGTGGGATAAATTAGATAAAGATGAATTTAATCGTTGCGTGGCGACGATGGCAATAATTTCATATGTTGTAGCAGATATGGAGGAGAGACTCCCAAGGTAATTATTCTATAATTTATTATTTATATATATATAAATATTCCTAATTTATTCTCTTATTTTTATAAGATAAACTTTGAAAAAACATATACTTAAATACTTAGTATTTTCATTAGTCGGAATCACTTCGGCTCAATATACACGAGCAACCATATCATCTAAACCTATTATTAATTCTAATGATAATACATTTAGACCGTTATGTCTAACTCCTGATTTTAATGAGCAATATTATATAGATCGTTTGGATAAAATCAGAAGAGAGGACCCGACTCTTTATCAAAGAATGTCTTCTCCTCGTCCTTTATATAAATCAGCAAGTATTGGTGACCTACAAACATTTTTTGTAAGTATTGATGATGGAAGTGGTGGAAGTAAGGATGTTGAGCTTACAGCCGAATTATTAGCTAAAGGTCAATACAATGCAATTTGGGCAGATACTAGTAAGATTGGGAGTGCAATAACACTATCTGAAGGTCAAAGGTATTTAAAAGCATTGGAAGAGAATACACCTGGAGCTTCTCGTGATTCTACTAAGGGTATTTATGATTTACTTTTACAATATTTTGGTTCACCGCCAAATAAAGATGGTGATGGAATTGTTGATTATTTATTTGCAGACCTTCCTTCAGGTATTGCGGGCTACTTTAGTCCTAGTGATCAATCAGATCAAATTGGGAGTAATAAAAGAGATATGTTATATGTCGATGTAAATATGTCTCAAACTTATACCTTATCAACGATTGCGCATGAGATGCAACACTTAGTTCACTCATCATATACTCGTAAAGATTTAAAAATCAATGAGGGCTTAAGTGAAATGGCCATAATTATATGTGGCTACGGTGATGTTGGAGTCAGTTTTAGTCGATATCTAAGTCGTACAGGTGAGATAGGATGGGATTGGGGTGGTGAAGGTGTAGATTATGATATGGGTGCACTTTTTACTCTCTATTATGTTGAACAACTTGGAGATGAATCAATTAAAGTCTTTTTAAATATAAATCAATCTGGCTGGCTTGGTTTTCAGCAACTTTTAAGTCATTATAATACTGGTTTAAGTACAGAGGATTGGTTTATGAACTGGTTTGTTGCAAATTATTTAAATGATAAATCTATTAAGCCAGCATATGGATATGATTATGAAGTTGGTAATGCAAAACCTTCTGCATGGCATGTCTCTGGCAAAGTTGAATCGGATATTCTTTCTGTTAAGGAACATGATGTAAACTATATCTATTATTCTTCAAGTGCTGATTCCTTACCAATTACTTTTACATCTTCTGGATCAAATACACCTCTTTATAAATCTTTAGAGTTTACAGACTCTGATATTATAATTAATGATTTGATTAATAATGAAGAATATTTAGTTAACAATGAGTCCTCAACAGTAAATAGTGTAGTATTTATTATCGCTAATAATAACAACTATTATACAAATGATGTTAATTACAGTTATGTTTCAACTGGAGAGAATTCAGAGGGGTGGGCTGCAACTAAACTTTTGACTTATGATGATGGAGAAGTTGATATTTTTGAATACGATGGTGGTTCTTTTGGCTACCTTGGGTCTGGCAATAATAGTCCAGGTCAAGGTTGGGCTGTTGATTTTGATCCAATCGTAGGAGAAAATCAATTAATAGGTTTTAGTGCTAATTTAGGTTTTGCTCAAGATTTTAGCGGCTCAACAGTTTCTCAAACGGCAGATAAAGATTTTGATATTCATATTTGGAAAAAAACAGATGATAATGGTGGGGTTATGGATATTCTTCCTCCAATTCGTTTTGATGGTAAGGACAATGGTATCAGTGGAATAGGTGATATATATGTGGACTTAACTTCATATAAAGAAAAGTTGACAAACTTAGGAGAAATTGTAATTGGAATTGTTGATGATGATAGTATTGGAACTTATTTTGGTATGAACAATAATGGTAGTGGCGAGAATCACACTTATGCATATAATTATAATGGTGATGCTAAAATATCATCAATGGAAAACTTTAGCGTTGGTGGGGCATCTTTAAATGGTTGGAATTATATGTTTAGATCGACTTGGTTATTAAAAAATACAGCTTTGCCCCTATTACATGCTGGATTTATGCAGCATAGTATCTTTACTGATGAGCTTAAGATATATATACTAGGAAACTCTGTAATTGATAGTGAAAGCTCATCAATCTTAATTACTAATAACGGTATATCTCAAGTTGTTCCAAATATAAAATTAGCTTCTAATGATTCTATATTAGTATCTAATTACAAACTAAACGCATCTGGGTCTTTAGATATTAGTGTATCAGGTAACTATATGTATGGCACTGTACCATTTGATACAACTTTTAAGTATAATGTTAATTATACTACCTTTAGCAAAGGTGGTGAAATTACTTCTAGGGATGGAGTTTATAAATTTATTATTCCTGAAAATAGTCTAACTGATAATATTTATTTAGTAGTAGGCCAAAGTGGCGCTACACCTGGTAATGAAAAAATGATTTTAGCAAAAGATTTTGGATTTGGACATATCTATTCAGTTGGTCCTATTGGCAAGTCTTTATCTTTAGGATTGACTATATCAATTGAATTAAAAAGCCTTAGTTCTAAAGAAGTTTCTATTGGTTATTGGGATGGCGATAAATGGAGAGAGTTACCATCTTCTTTATCTGAAGATGGTTTATTTTTAATTGGTTCTGGTACTCATTTAGGGCATTATTCATTAATCCCGAGAGGTAGCGGAATTCCACTATCTGTAAATGAAGATTTATCTGTGCCAACTGATTATGCTTTAGCTCAGAATTATCCAAATCCATTCAATCCTGAGACGCGTATTCATTATGATCTACCTAAGAATGGTTATGTTTCTTTAATTATCTATGACATACTTGGTAGAGAACTAGTGCAGCTTGTGAATCGGAATCATTCTGCTGGTAGATTTAACATCGTTTGGAATGGTCAAGATGCTTTTGGAAATCCAGTTGGAAGTGGTATTTATTTTTATCAATTAAAGTCTGACCAATACTCACAAACTAAAAAAATGATTATTTCTCGATGACTTTTAGGAAATTTTTATATTTAATATCAGTTTTACTTTGCTTTATCATTTCATGTGAAGATAAAAAGGGTCCAAGCTTTGAAATCACATTTGACCCGACTGAACAATTATTTGGTCAAATAGAAATTAATCAAATTGTCTCTCAAAGAATTCAGATAAAAAATACTAATAACTCATCTGAAGCTTTTGTAGGAAAAATTAAAATAATGGATTCACCTAATTTTAGAATGGATTTTAGTGGAGTTTTGACTCTTCAAAAAAATGAATCTAAAGAAATTTTTGTGACATTTCAACCTTCAACAGCTCAAGAGTATAATGCGAAATTAGCAGTTACAAATGATAATGATGACTATTTTGAGATGTATTTAAGGGGAGAGGGAGTTGCTCCAGTTTCTTTTCTTTTTGATAAAATTAAGTTAGAGTTTGGATTAGTTCAACCTGGAGATATAAAAGATTTGGACGTGAGTTTTTCAAATAATGCAACCTCTGGTAATAACCTAGAATTAACATTATCAATTCCCTCTAGTGATTTTAGTATTCTAGGCGGTGTTAATATTCTAACTATACCTCCTGGGCAATCAGAAATCATTACTGTTAGATATTTGCCTACAATTAATACTTCTACTAAGTCATTAAAAATCACTCATAATAGCTCTGTACGCACTAACCCTGCTGATATTATACTTACTGGACTAATGGATATAACTGCATCAATCAATACATCTATTAATAATGGATGGACAAAATTTGAAGATGGTAATTACAATGAAAGTGTAACAATGTTTTTTGATGCGATGAACAAAGCACGCGTAAATAGTGTCTATGATTCTATTTATGATGAAGCGATGCATGGCTTAGGTTGGTCCGAATTATTTAATCGAAGTAAAAATGATTATGCCTTTGTAGCCAATAATTATTTTTTAAAAGCAGCAAACAATCAACTCTTTTCGATGAGTAGTTATTATGATGCTTTAGCTGGATTCGCTATAAGTGGTGTTTTAACATTTGAAAAAACTAATATTCAATATATTCTTAGTGCGGCCAACACAGTCTTGAATGATTATCCTAATTACCAATTCTCTCATAAAAAATCGATTAATTATAAACATGTAAGAATGGCCTTAATTCAAGCATATTACTATTTGGGTAAATATAATGAGTCTGCTTCTGAAATGAATATTTTAGATCCTGCTAATTCACCTCATTCAACAGATCCCATAGAATTGCTGACAGCTATTCAATATTTGGCTGGATCACTATAGATTGAATTTAGCCGGAAAAACGGCCATTGTAACAGGAGCTTCTAGGGGTTTAGGACCTTATATTGCCCAGACCCTAGCTAAAAAAGGTATGAATATTGTTGCTCTTGCTCGTAATAGTAAGAACCTTGAAACCACAAAATTAAAGATTCAAGAATCAGGTAATAATTGTAATATTATTTCTTTTGATCTTACAGATATTGATTCAATTGAAAATATTATTAATGATATTTGGAGTCAATTTGGTCCAATCCATGTATTGGTTAATAATGCAGGTATAGAGTATTATGAGCATTATGATCGCTTAAGTAAAGAGATGATTAATAATCTCATCGCAACAAATCTAAGATCACCTTTGGAACTTACACGTACTATCTTACCTAAAATGATTAATCAAAAATTAGGCCATATAATTAATATTTCTTCTTTAGCAGGTAAAAAAGGGATAGCCTATAATTCTGTCTATTCTGCTTCAAAAGCAGGGCTACTAATGTGGTCAGATGCATTAAGACAAGAATATAAAAATGCCCCCATAGATATTTCAGTTATTTGTCCTGGCTTTATTTCTGAAGCTGGAATGTTTTTTGATGGTAAAATAAAAGCTCCAAGTTTATTAGGTACTTCCTCTCCTCAGAAAGTAGCTAATGCAGTTTTGAAAGCATTAAAGAAAGGTTCTTGTGAATTAATAGTAAATAATGGGCCTATTAAGCCTTTGTTAGCCTTAGGTCAAATATCATGGAGACTAGCAGATTTAGTGACCAGGTGGTTTGGTGTACCAGCACTTAGTCGGAAGCGGATTTCCTCTTAGCTGCTTGTTTCTGGATTCTTTTTAATTTTCTCTTATTCCACCATTTTATGGGTGGACTATTTATAATAGGTTTTATTACGGGTTGTGATTTTTTCCATGCCCATTCGGAGAAAGAGAAAAGAAACATATTTTTAGGATAAGGAGAGTTAACGCGGGTGGGGAGAAAATAGTTAGAACGACTATCTTTGTACCAATCATAACTAATTCTTGCTAAAGTGAATATGGGAATAATTGTGATAAGTGTACCATAGTTTCCTTCGATTGGAGGTTTAAAGTCTGGTGCTAATTTTAGAATAGGTTTAAAGGATTTAGTGGCTAATATTTGAAGAGAGACCAATGCTCCTATTGAATAGACACCATTCCAAAAACCTCTTTCGATAGATTTCCCAAGATAAGAAGGGCCTGTTCTTATCTTATATATATCGAATAAAGAGTGATATCTAGTACTAACAGTGCTATCTTTTTTATGAAAAGTAGCTATTTGAGGATTATTCATTTTATTTTCAAAGAAGATATTATCGAAAAGAAGAGTATCGCCATTCTGAAAAATTATAGAGCCATCTCTCTTTTGTAGTTCATCTATACGGCTTTTCATAGATCTAGACTGATGAATAAAAACACCATAATCATTATAAATAAAGTAAGCTTTCTCTTTTTGGATCATACCAAATTCTAAATTATTTACTTCTGTATAATAAATTGAGTCAACAATCATTGAATCAACAATTACAGTTTTTGCATTGCCATTAAGATCTACAATCACATGCCTGATATTAATCGTATCATTCGGTACTGGAATAATTGAGATTCTGTTCATTAGTACTGATGTTGTATCTATGTATTCATTAATCAGATACTTTGGAAACTCAACAACGTTATAGATGGTACCTAGATCTAGATTCTTATCTTTTAGTGTAATTTTTTTAGTAATTCCTATTCGCGTTCCTAGATCAACATTTATAATATATTCACCTGAGGGTACATTTATAAATGAAAATTTTCCCCCACCATATTTCTTAAAGAATTTTTTTGAAGTTCTTGTCTTTTGAATTACTTTTTCAGTTGTATCCAAAAGCATAACGGCAGCATCACCAACCATTAGACCATTAGCAAAAGAAGCTTCACCATTTATTCTATACGTTTTTTCTTGTCCAATTAAAAAGGACGTTATAAGTAAAAATAAATAATAATATCTATTCATTTTTAAAATAGATATCATCGGGTCCAAAGACTTTTGAACAATCTCGCTTTGAGCCATCAGCTCGGTTATAACACTCTTCAAATGTGATATTCCCATTTTCATAGGTAACTTTACTCATTATTGCACGATTTAACCAAAACCATTCCCATTTGCCAATTTTTATATCTTTTTTATATTTTCCTTGAAAAGCTATTTGTTCTGGTCGATTATAATCAATCCATAAACCATCTTTAAAACCCTCTTTGTAAATAGATAAACCTCTTACTGTACCATCTTGAAAATACCTTACCCAATCACCATGTTTCTTACCATTTTCATAAGAAGGTTCTTCCTTCACTTGACCGTTTGGATAATATTCATATTCAAATGAATCAAATAAAACACCCTCACGCCATTCTTCAAAACGACGCTCACCAAATTCATTCCAATAAGTCCAAAGTAAATCTTTCTTACCAATTTTATAGTTACCATCTTCTTTTTGTTTAGAATCAAGATACCACTCTAAGTAATTACCATTTAATGTGTCATTCGCATAGATACTTTCGGATTGTTTATTATATGTGGAATCCCAAATTGATGTTGATAATCCAGATAATTTACCATCTAAATAGTTAAATGTTTTTGAGGATATACCATTTAAAAAGAAATTTTCCCATTTATTATGATAAATACCTTCATCATTGAATTTAGGTTCTTCTTTG
>Ga0308019_10002633_pt1 | contig 10213 bp, 9 predicted proteins | sample Neamet284_FD_203135 | JGI IMG/M metagenome (GOLD analysis project Ga0308019, IMG submission 203135) | Marine microbial communities from water near the shore, Antarctic Ocean - #284 | ecosystem: Environmental > Aquatic > Marine > Unclassified | place: Southern Ocean | collected 2014-10-01
TCGTCTTTCACGTTCTAAACGAGGTCGTTTAGCAGCCGATCTAACAAGTATGGGGGAAGTGGTTCTCGTCGGCCGCGATTAAGTAAAGAAGCAGTGGGTAAATTGCTATGAGCCGGTAACCTCATTCAAGGGTGTTCTTGGCCATTGAATTGCAGTTACTGCCTACAGATCGCCCGTACACGGCTCAATGTCGCCAACGTCAACTTCTTGATGTATTCAAACGGTTGTCGAACCCATATGGAATTGGTTCATTCCCAATTCCCGATAGATTTCTGGCATTTCACCGTTCTTAGAATAGAGGTAAAGTGCAGTGACTGCTACTTGTTCAGCAGCATTCATCCATGCGAGGGCGATGGCGATTCCAAGTGCCCCGATTGCCAATCCGATAAACCAGAATGGGCCGAGTACAACCATCATTCCAAAGGTGATTATTGCGATTACAGCGATGAAGAAGAATCCGATAAGACCAATTCCAAGACCTGAGGTGATGTTTTCTCCCCACGACTTGGAGAACATTTGCCTACTTGATTTGAGGCTCTCACCAAGGCCCTTGCCTTCGATAATCATGTGTGGAATCATGAAGAAAGTCATCATCCACCAAATTGCTGCTCCAATTGCAGTTAGAATCATTGCAAGGACGGCTGCTCCACCTTTTTGCTCTCTTGCTGCTTGGTTTAATACCTTCAACAACAGTCCTACTGTTCCTGCTATGATCCCCCAAAGGATGATAATGTGGATTTTGCTCATTGCTGCAGATACTCCATCCATGAATTTAGGGTCTCCACCGGTAAGTCGGATATGTGAATTTGCAACAATTGCACTGTTCCAAAAGGTTACAACAATCGAGATGGTCATATATCCTACAAATACGAATCCCATGTATGCAGGCGTCATTTGCCCAGTAGAATCTATCGCCCATGCTTGTTCAAGGAACTGGGGGGCACTCATTCCAATCATGGCTATGAGGGTCAAAAATCCAGAAATAAACATGTAAACAATAAGTTCTGGGTCTTTCTTAACGACCGACATACTCAACTTGCTCATTTTCCATCCGCGGCTAATCGTTGCAAAGAATCCCATAGCTGTCTCAAGGGGGGGGGGTTCTTGGGACTACCGGTAATTACTGGCCCTTTATCGAAGGAACTCACCAATATTCAACACGCGGCTTTTTGAGTCTCAGATTGGTACTTTGGTAATGGAACATATCAGCCAAAAGCGTCTGGAATTCCAAATAACACGGATGCTTGTGCAAACCGAGTGTTTTGGATTCATTTGAAAGTCGAACCAAGACGAATTTCGGACGATTGCCGTGAGAAAGTAACCATTCATGCACCACTTGAATGTAAGCAATACGCAGTGATTCGCAAAAGGCTTCACCAACGGCTTGTGATTCATGAGAAAGCAAGGATGGCCAATCATCAGGTACCCAATTTGAATTGAATTGTTTCCATGAAGGTTTGAAGACTGCTTCAGCATATGACCTTTGAATTGGACGTAATTTACTTTCTAACTCTGCAGCAAGGTTTTTTCGGGCAAATGCTTCAGAAAGTTTCTCGACATATTCTGGATATGCTGGCGGGTCAACGACCACCGAAGAACGAGCCTTACTCGTGCCGAGGTGAGGGTATATCTCCCACTCTTTGGTTGGGTTATCATTGAAATCATACTCATTCCGTTCCCACTTTTCATCATCTAATTCAGGAGGTGGTGGTGGTGGAAGTTCTTCAGGGTAAATGACCACTCGAGCACCCGAGTTTGAGAGTGTATCCAATAATGTATCCGTGATATTTTCGCCTCGAACAATGATACGACGATTCTCAATGGGGACATCCGAACTACGGATTTGAGAAAGAAATGTGAAGAGGTTGTCAATTTTCATACTGGCGATGAGCGTGACATCTTCCGCAGAAAGAGCCCATGAATCGATTGGAATTCCCGGGGTATCTGAAAACAACGGAGTTGAACGCATTGAGACCCAGTTTTCATAGGCTTGGATGTTTTCAATTTTTTCATTTCCTTGGATACGCAGCAAGTCGTTTTGCCACTGAGAAAGTTGTTCTGGGTTGGTGTCTTCAATGGTGATATCCCCATAGGTATAACCGGTGTATGACGGAGCGGGTGGGCCAATTTCAGTGGTGATTTCAAGGTCGCCATCTTGTCGAGATTCAAGGTATTCTTGTTGCCTTCTTTGGCGGCTTGCCATACGTGCAATCGGATTCAAAGATTCTTCTAACGCACCTCCAACTTCCTCGACTGCCTGTTCGACATCTTCTCCTGCCTCAACAATGTTGACAAATGAACCACCGCTTGCGCCACTTACTTGACGGAATACATTGACTGAATCATCAGGTAATCCAAGACCTATAATATGAAATTCGACATCGATACCGATTTGTTTGATCGCTTGAATGCACGGTTGAAAACCATGAATCCCATTGAATGGTGGCGGGGAACTCATATCCATTCCATCGCTGATTAAGAAAAATAACCAATCGACACTGTCTTTGCTGAGTTCTTGTGCTTCCTCAACCAAAAACCTCCAGAGATAGGTACCTCCACCAGGTTTTGGGAATCGAATATTCATCAAGTCATTCTCGCTACGGAATTCGAGAGGTGCAAGAATTCTAGAGCGCCCTCTGCTGTTTATTGTCGAAACTTTTGTTTGGCGGTCTTTGAAAGTTGGAACGAGATTTTCCCACATCGCTTTGGCAACCAAGCTCTTTTTGACCCGTCCTTTGATTCCCAGCGAGCGAGCGACTTTACGGAGTGCAGAACTTGTATCTCCGCTGAAATCTTCATCCAATTCACCATAGATTCGTTCATTCATTGAACCCGAGGTGTCGACATAAATTGCAATTTTCACCATGTTGAAGCCCCCTCGTATGTAGGTTAAAGGCCTAGATGTATCATTTAAGAGTACTTACGCATAACCTCAATTTTACTTTAAAATATTCCAATCAAACAATACTTAGATAGTTGAACACCTCTTGTATGAATCATGGTGGAGCGGCAACTTAGCCAAGATGGGAACTCGGAATGGACCGGTTCTGAGTGGGTACCTGTTGGCACTGAAACCAAACATGTATCTGGAGCAAACGTCTACACTCAACAAAAAATTGTCGACAGTGTGATTATGGGTAATTTGACTTCCCAAACCATTGTTCAAAACAGCCCCGAAGATATGGCTAAGGCAATGGTATTGGCTCTTGAACAAATTGGTTTTGTTGGTAATATCCAAACTTCAAATCCATCGAATCAACAGATGTCGAGTGTCAAAAACCTCTTGAAAGCAAGTGATGAACTGTCTTCGCGGGGCGTGAAGATTCAAGGCTCAACCGATTTGAAACTCGGAAATGCTGCACGCTTGACTGGAAGATCTCAAGCTGCCATGGAATACTATCACCGGGCACTCGATACCTTTCGGGCAGAATCAAACCGGAATGGAGAAGCGGATGCCCTCATCAATATCGGTTATGTAGCACTCAATCAAGGAGATATAGCCAAAGCTTACTCGACCTTTCAGGATGCTCAAGCAATGAAACATGAATTGGGTGAGAAAAACGGTGAAGCAGATGTTATTCTGGCTATGGCCAACCTCTCACTTATTGGAAATGAATACGACCAAGCACAACACCTGTTTTCGCAAGCATTGGAAATTAAGGAAACACACAATGATGAAAGCGGCGTGGCCGTAGCACTTATCGGACTTGGAAATATTTTAGAATCGAAGAAAGATTACCAAGCGGCTCAACACCATTATCGTCAAGGCTTAATCATCAAACGAAAGCAAAAGGATTTGGAAGGTGAAGCAATTATTCTCGCCAACCTTTCGACGATTGCTGAACATCTTGGAAATACCAGTGATGCTCAACGATTAACCAACGAGAGTGTCGCCATTAAACGGCAAATCGGTGACCGTAGAGGCGAAGCATTTTCCCATATACAACTCGCATCTCAAGCCAAACAACGAGGCGATTTAGTTGAAGCAGAACGTTTGTACAAAATGGCGTTAAAAATGAAAAAGAAACTTTCTGACTTACGGGGTCAATCAGATACACTGAATCTTTTGGGTGTCTTTTTCGAAGAACAAGATCAATTCGTAGAAGCGGAACATTACTTCAACGAATCTCTCGCCATCATGAAGCAACTTGGAGACCGGCAAGGGGAGGGAATTGCGTTGTTTAACATTGGAAATACCCTTCTCTACCGTAATCAACTGGAAAAGGCAGGAGAACAATTCGAATTGAGTTTACGCCTCGCTAAAACAGTGAATGACCACGAAGGGCACGCTGATGCACTCATTCAATTAGCATCGATTGCTGAACATCAGCAGAACATGCAACGCCGACAAACTTTACTGTCTGAAGCGGCGGCAGTCTTGCGTAAAAACAACATCCCAGTGACGGGTTGGCTTCAAGAAAACGGCTTCTGAAAGTTCTTCCTCGCAAGAATCCGAAGTTCCATTGTACTTCGATGTAAAATGTAATACGGTGCAATAATACGCAGTGAAACATGGATATCAGTACGTGGGTTGGATTACTCGGCCCAGCAGCGATTGAGGGAGTTATTCTTGGAGCGATTCTTGCCTTCATTTGGTCGATGGCAACAAAGATATTGCAATGGTTGATAATCGGCGAAATCATACTTTTCAAATGGCTTGAATCGCGTGACATTCTCGTTGTTAATTGGGAGCGATTGACTCTCGGTCTCCTTGAAAATGGTACCATCGCTGCCCAAGAAGCACTTACTCTTCTTGAATCGACCATCGAATTGAGCACCTATGGCTTGAGTATCACTCTTGGGTTTATCTTGGTTCGAAAAATCAAAGGTTGAACCATTTTCAAACAGTTGTACAAACTGTTTGGTTGGATGCCGTCGTAATGGTATCTGCTTCCCAATTAAGAGAACAGTGCTCGATTAATTTCTTCTTGTGTGATGGTGCAAAATTGGCCCAGTTCAAGTCCGTATTCTTTTAGTACCATTCCTTCAGTTGACAAGCGATGCAAATGATTGACATGGTTTCCAAGGGTAGTGAACATTCTACGGATTTGCCTTTTCTTCCCCTCATCAATGGTTAAAACTGCACATGTTGCACTTTCCAGCTCGATGGTTGCAGGGCGGGTTAGAAATTCTTCTAACGAGCCGTATTCGGTGACGGATACTTCAACGCCTTCGCGTATTGACTCGAGTTGAGCCTCAGTAATTACCTCCTTCGTCTTCACTCGGTAAGTCTTCTTGATGTTCTTATTTGGGTCGGTGACTGAATGGACTAATTTTCCATCAGTGGTGACCAATAACAATCCAGTCGTCTCTTCATCGAGTCTACCGACGGTGACCAGAGATTCATAGATAGAAGGCTCTACAGCATCTCGAAAAATCTCATAGACAGAGACTTTGTGATGTTCAAGTTCTTGTGAATTGAGGCGGGAACAAATACATCCCGAAGGTTTGTTGAGGAGAAAATAAACATCATTGGAGGGAAGAAACAATTCTTTGCCACGGTACTTTACTGCACGTTTTGCAGGATTGAATTCATAGGCGATATGTTTCACAATCGAATCATTGACCGTGACATCACCACTCCAGATGGCTTGCTTGACTTCTTCTTTCGATGAAAACTCACCGCATTTTGAAAGGAATTGATGAATTCGAAGTTTCATATGGATTCCCTTATCGGTCGGTGTATTCATTTTGTTCTTAGCAGTTCCTCTTTGAACGATTGTTTCGGATGACGGTATTCTGCTGCTGATTGATTGATTGATTGATTGATTGATTGATTGATTGATTGATTGATTGATTGATTGATTGATTGATTGATTGATTGATTATCTTGAACTATTACAAACTTATTTTTAAAATTTATAAAATCAAAAACCGGCAAATCGTTTATATTGATGAGTTTTATCAAGGGTCATGGTAAAAATTGAATTTGATATGAATCCGAAACTCTTTTTCCAAAATATTTTTGAACTTTTCAAGAAAAAGAGGAGTTTGCAACTTTTCACAGGAATCATTACTCTTCTTTTGATATCGATGCCGGTTCATTCTTATTATCTTGAGTCTATCATTCCGGCGAATGCTCATGAACGAGAAAATATGTATTTCATTGATGCAGAAGATGGGGGGATTGCTTGGATTGCTGAAACCAGTAGAGAATTTAGTAATCAAGAAACTTTCTCGATACTTATGGATGAAACTCAATTTCCTGAAGAAGCGAAGGAGATGAATATTGTTGCTGTTTATTTGTCGGTATATGTGATGGATTCCGAGGAAGATAATGAGGACACATCCGGTCTTGGTTGCCTCGCCAATGATGGTCAAGATGCGCCAGATTCTGTATCGGTCGTTATGGATCATCCATCAGCAGAATCAGTTAGTTTCACCACTGAATCGAGTACTTGGGGGGGCCTGGAACTTTTTACATATCCCAAATTTGAGACTTACCCTTTTATTCAGGGGTATACTGTGGAAGAGATCGAAGAATTATTTGATACAAGTGAAGAAGTGATTGGAGAATATTCGATTAACATTACTGCAAATGTAGAATCAGGAGATTCAACATTTGAGTGTGAACGCGAGGATTCAAGTGTAACAATTCAATATCAACTCACGCTTTCCTACTTCGATGTTCAAGTTGTAGAATGGATCGGGCCGATTTAATTTTGAAAGTCTTTCCCGTTTCAACATACTTTAGACTGGCATCGATTACCACCCTTACGGCACTCTTTTTCAATGGGCGATGCAGGATTTGAACCCGCGTCGACGGGTTCGAAGCCCGTCAGGATATCCAGGCTACCCTAATCGCCCTTAGCCTTGCGATACACCCCCCCTTCTTGAAGAAGGCGGAAGGGTTGGCTCGTCTATGGGGCGCTCATTACCGTGTATTCCAATGGGGTGCTCCGCCTGTTGCCGAGAGACAACCATGCCAATCACCAAGGCTGAAGCGGCACTACTTGCACGCAGAACCGGAATGGCGGTTGAAGACTTCACGTGGAGAAATAACGGCATCCTCACTCTTCTGAACGATGAAAGTACCCGAGCTTGCGTCTTTTTGTTGACCGATTCTGCAGACATTAATGCTGAAGGAATGTGTTCAGTCTACGAAGTTCGTCCACAAGGCTGTCGAACTTATCCAAATGTCCTGGATCACAACGATAATGTCATTCTCGATGAGGGTTGTCCTCACAAAGCACAATTCCCTGTGCCAACTGAAGAAGATGCGATTGTACTTCTCAATCTTGAGGAACAATTGTTGCGTGAAGAATGAGTCGACCGAGACTTGCGTGGACATGTTCGACCCAGCGTTGGTTAATACGCCACCCTGTTTCAGCAAAGGTTGATTGAATATCGTGCCATTGTCCGTGAAGCAGTTCCACAGAAACATCCACTTCCAGCGCTTCATCAGGGTGTTCTCCAAAGGGGTGCATCGGTAAAATCAACACCAAATCAGCATCAGAGGCGGCCACCATTCGAGCACTTTGGAGTACCGAGCGAATCAATTCAGCATGGTCGAGGGAACCATGAGAATTCCGACCATATGGTGGGTCGAGAACAAAACCACAAATCCGGTTGTGTGCATGTGAAGGTAGAACATCAGGCAATTTTGTAGCGTCGCCTAAGAGGAGTTTGGCCTCCGAATTCGGCATGGCCCAATCAAGATTCTTTTGGGCTCCTTCAATCATCAACGGGTCGAGGTCAATCCCATATGTTTCACGGCCTGAAAGCGCAGCTTCAAGGACAAATCCACCGGTACCGGTCATGAGGTCAAGCGTCGCTCCTTTGTCATGTGGTCCTGATGCTACATTGACTGCCAGACGGGCAAGTCGTGGGTCAAGGCTAACAGGCTTGAAGAACGGTCGGTCTGTTGCACGTCGAGAAGTAATGCCGTCAGAATCATCACCTGAACCAACCATCCAACCACATGCGATGATTCCTGCACTAGCGTCAAGCACCATACCAAGACGGTGCACTGGAGATTCAAGGTCGATTGAATAGCCTTGTGATGAAAGAATACCACCAATTTTTCTTGCCAATTCACGACTGCTGACGCCAGCCATTTTACCTTCATGCTTCATCGAACGCACCGCAACTGAACCCGTGCGTGGATAGGTTTCAAGATAAGTCTGCATCTGTTCAATAAAGACCGAAGTATCAATTTCATGTTCCCAAACGACTGCGTGACAAAGCAATGCTTGACATCCACTAGCGCGCTCGACAGTGGCTTGCATTTGGGAGAGTGAAATATCGCCTTCAAGTCGGACCAATCTTCGAGAAGCCAATCGAATCAGTTTGGCGTGTGGCAGCAGTGCTGAGACTTCTGCTCGAGCCAATGCTGGATGCCAGCCACGTAAACTCGCTACATGACTCGCCATGGTGGGCGCTTGCGCCTCGACTTCTTGACGGATTCGGATGCGAATATACACATACTGTCGCCTCATGTTCACTTCATGGGCTGTAACCTTCGTGACCTCGTAACGCCTGAGGACATCGATTTGGCCAGCCTTTCAGGACAGCGCGTCGGCATTGATGCTTTTCTGACAGCATTCCAGTTCCTTACGACAATGCGTGACCGTTCACCTCAAGGCGATGGTGGACCACTTCGTTCTGATGACGGTAAAGTCGTCTCCCACCTGATGGGGTTTCTCAACCGAACTGCAACCTTGTTGAGTCTCGGTATCAAACCAGTTTACATTTTCGATGGTGATTCACCGGAATTGAAAGCGGATGAATTGGCATCCAGACGAGCGCGCAGAGAGGAAGCAGAGCGCGTTCACAAAGAAGCCTTAGCCGTCGGTGATTTTGCATTGGCACAAAAAATGGCGCCGCGCATCATGCATTATTCTCAAGAGATGGTTGATGAAACCAAGCAAATGCTCGACTTACTTGGCGTACCTTGGGTTGTAGCCAAAGCAGAAGGTGAAGGTCAAGCAGCAGTGATGGCAGCCAGAGGTCAACTCGATATTGTCGCAACCCAAGACTGGGATGCACTGTTGTATGGAACGCCTCGACTGGTTCGTAATCTGATGAGCGATGGTACCAAACAACATGGAAGAACCGTCCGTGCACAACTCATCAATTTGCAAGAAATGCTCGACGGCCATGAACTCAGCAGAGAACAATTGGTCGATTTAGCAATTATGATTGGAACCGATTTCCATCCTGGCATCAAAGGCATAGGCCCAAAGACCGGAATCAAACTCATCAAAGAACACGGTTCTATCGAAACAATTTGTCAAGTAAAAGACAAAGAAGTCCCTCTTCGCCTTGATGAAATCCGTGAAATTTTCCACAACCATCCTGCGGTTGAAGTTGCAGATGAAGATCTGCTCCCAGGTCAAATCGATGTCAAAGGCCTCACACAATTCTTGCAAGTCGAGCGCCAATTCAGCCAACGTAGAATGGATAACGCGTTTGACAAGTTACGGGCAGTTGGACTCATTCGTGAAGGTGGACAAACTTCCTTATTCTCATTTTGAGGGTTGCATAAAGCGCAACGGGCTTGCTAGCACATCAACACCTTGGTATTGAGTGACGGCTTGACGTGCTACACTTTGAGGGTCTGCAAGTGCTTCGAGAACAGTGTTGACCGGCGCACAAGGAACACCGAGTAATTTCTGCTCGAGTTCACTGCGATTGAATTTGGAAACTACGTTTGCAACACATGATTCCACCGCTTCACGAGCATGGACTCGCCCCTCATTGGTTACCCAATTCTCTTGAGTGTCAAGTTCCAATGCTTCGACTAAAGTGAGCCATTGATTATCAGATCCGACGCCGATAACAAACCATCCATCTTTCGCTTCAAAGGCACGATAGGGAACCAAATTGGGATGGGCTGAACCCATCCGAGTTGGATTGGCACCGCTGGCCATTGCGTTATGGGCTTGGTTGATTAAAGCAGCAATCGCACAATCCCAAAGTGACAGGTCAATACGCATGATTTCACCTGTCTTTTGTTTGTGAAATAATGCAGCTAGAATAGCGTTTCCAGCATTGAGTCCTGTAATGACATCAATCCATGCAACACCAACTTTGACCGGTGCTCCACCGGCTTCCCCGGTGATACCCATGATTCCACTTCGTGCTTGTAAGGCGACATCGTACCCCGGTTCATCGCGTCGGGGTCCTGTAGCACCATAGGCTGATATTGAGCAAAGAATAACATCACTCGGCAAAGGTCCAAGCAGACGTTCAAGCGTTCCAGGTCGGAAGT
>Ga0308019_10002636_pt1 | contig 10206 bp, 9 predicted proteins | sample Neamet284_FD_203135 | JGI IMG/M metagenome (GOLD analysis project Ga0308019, IMG submission 203135) | Marine microbial communities from water near the shore, Antarctic Ocean - #284 | ecosystem: Environmental > Aquatic > Marine > Unclassified | place: Southern Ocean | collected 2014-10-01
ATTATTATTTATTCTCTATCTGTAGAATGGAGCAAAATGCTAAATCATCTCTAATACTTTTGTAACAAGTTTTTCTATTCCGTCTGCTGCCTCTTTGATCGATTTTGCTTCCACATAAGCCGGAGTGGACACGATCTTATTTTTTACATCCACAACGATATCCCCTGCATCGACTGATTCCGTTTCAATTCCCATAGAATGAATATCTGCGGTAATTTGCTCACTGAAACCGCCTGTCACTTTTCCGCTTCGACCCATTTTCTGTAACACTTTTGCCACCATAACTGGCGCAATGCAGATGGCACCTAGAGGTTTTCCTGCATCTATGATCTCCATTATAAGGCGTTGTACATCTTTTATTACTGTGCAATCCGATCCAGCCATGGCATAATCAAAAATATTCTTTGCCATCCCCGTGCCACCAGGGAAAATCAATGCATCCAATTCATCTCCGGTGACAGTGGCCACATCCACAATATTTCCACGGGCAATCCGGGCGGACTCGATCAAAATATTTCGGGATGTGTCAATTTCTTCATTATTCAAATGATTGATTACATGAAACTGATTCATATCCGGTGCCATGATGGTGACATCTGCTCCTGCCCGATCCAGAGCTAAAAGTGTAATAACAGATTCATGAATTTCTGCACCGTCCTGGGCACCACAGCCCGACAATACGACTCCTACTTTTGGCATGATAAACTCCCCTTAGAACTATTAAGATTTCTAATATAGTTAATTATTGAATCACTCTTCGCCTTACTCAGGATGATGTATTATTTTCAATATTCCTTTTCAATCCAACATACTTGGTTCGTTTTACCGCAGAACCTTTAAATAATTTACGAAATTGCTCTTCATCCAGATTTTGCCAATCTTCATTGGTCCAATTCAAAATTTCTTGTCGTGGTTGAAATTCAAGAAGAACTGATGTCTCCGAAAATTTTTCATTCCAGGGACACACTTCCTGACAAATATCACATCCATAGATCCAGCCCTGAAGATCATTTTGATTCTCAGGCAATTTGCCACGATGCTCAATAGTCAAATAGGAAATACATTTTCCCGCATCGATCTGGTATTCATCCAATGCTTGCGTGGGGCACGCATCAATACAGGCAGTACAACTCCCGCAAAGATCGTCAATAAATGGGGCATCATAATCCAATTCAATATCAAGAATCAATTCCCCTAAAAAAAGCCAACTTCCATGATCTCTTGTGATCAAATTCGTGTGTTTCCCCAACCAGCCAAGACCGGCTCGTTGTGCCCAAACTTTATCCATAACAGGGGAAGTATCCGTACATACGACTCCTTTCACATCCTGATGAGTCTCTTTAATCCAGCCCAATAATTGAAATAGTCGTTTTTTGATAACATCGTGGTAATCATCTCCCCAAGCGTAATTAGATAACTTGTAATCTGAATGAATATTAGACTGATCCTTCCCTACAAAATAATTAAGTCCAATCGATATGACTGATTTTGCTTCAGGAAAATAGGTTTGGATATCGCCACGTTCTTTTTTTCTTTTAACAATCCATTCCATAGTGGCATGGTTACCTTGCATGAGCCAGGATTCAAGATCAGTTTTTTCTTTGGGTGTTGGTTCTGCTTTTGCGATCCCCACCTTATGAAACCCAAGTTCCTTTGCTTTTTTCTTTATAGATTTGGATGAAATCATTGGATGTAATTTAAATTAATAAAATGACCCCTGAACGATTCCAAAAGATAAAAGATATTTTAAATAAACGTCAACCAGACCTGATGGTAGTTTTGGATAATGTCCATAAGCCACACAACCTTGCTGCCATCATTCGTTCTTGCGATGCGGTTGGGATCAGTGATATACATGGAATCTCTTCTAATGAACAGAAAGTGGGTGTGAACTTAAAATCTGCCAGTGGATCAAACCATTGGGTGAACCTTCATATCCATCATTCTATACCAAATGTAATCTCTGAATTGAAGCAAAGTGGTTTTTCTATTTATGCTGCCAATGGCAGTGCAAAAGCGATTGATTATCGTAAAGTTGATTATACCAAATCATCTGTCATTGTGTTGGGTGCTGAGTTGGGTGGAATCTCACCGGAAACTTTGGATATGGTAGATGAAGAAATCAAAATTCCCATGCAGGGTATGGTGGAAAGCTTAAATGTGTCTGTGGCGAATGCGGTTATTTTATTTGAAGCCCAACGGCAAAGGCTACAAGCGGGATTATATGAAAAGTGTAGGTTGGATAAAAATACGGTTGAAAAACTTCTGTTCGAGTTTTCTTATCCTGAAGCGGCAAAAGTCTACCAATCTAAAGGGGATCCTTATCCGGAGTTAGATACTGAAGGACAGATTATTTTCTGATGGATACTGGTTTTATGCCGAACATAGGCTGCAGCCAACTTATTCTTTTTCATTGGCGGAATGATTAAAGAATTTCCAACCCATCTACTTTTGAATTCAGTATTTAGTTGTTATATTGACCAAGTTAATTGAGATCAATATGACCAAGAAAAAAGACAAGTTTAAGTTTCTATCTAACATAACGCGCAGGGATTTTATCGCTGGTTCATTAGTAGGTGCTGGTTCAGCATTGCTCTATGCAAAGGCACCATGGAGTTTTTCTAAATCCAGTGCCGAACAAAAACCTATCGGTGTCTTTAACGATCCATGGACGGGATTTGGAGGTGTTGGTGACTACGGTGTTTCCAACGGCAATGTGGCTTCTACCCGTGATGCTGCCCACCTTATCCGAGATGTGGATATGGAGGAGCTCGTCAAAACTGCCGAAGAAACAGGGGAGGAGTACGACATGGTTATCATCGGTGGTGGCTTTTCCGGCATAGGTGCTGCCTATGAATTCAACAAGGCATATGGTGATACAAAGAAATGTCTCATCCTGGAAAATCATCCAGTGTTTGGAGGTGAGGCAAAACAGAACGAGTTTGATGTTGATGGCTACAGGATATTTGCCCCTCAAGGATCTAATGATTTTGGTCTACCAAGTGAAGGTGATGACAGTCTAATCGCGGAGATATATAGAAAGACTGGTCTGCCTTTTGAGTTTAAGGTTGTTAACAAGGACCCCAGCAAGTCTAAGGTAGATGCACCTTTAGATAACTACTATGGTGTTTTTTGGGAAGAAGAGCGCTACGACACCGGTTATTTTATGGGCAAGGATGCTGCAACACCTTGGATCATCAATCCAAGAGAAGACAGGTTAGCACGTATGCCATGGTCCAACGAGTTTAAAGCCGAATTGAACCGTGCGTTTGATGACAAAGAAACTTACTATAAGGGAGATGACATAGATGCTTGGTTGGACAGCATGACTTACAAAGAGCTGCTTGAAAAGGAAATGGGGTTCAGCTCTAAGGTCACTGAATATTTTGATCCGATCGTTGCCATTTCCATGGGAGCGGTTGGCTGTGATATCCTTTCTGCCTATTCCGCTAGGCAGTTGGAAATGCCCGGTACGGAGGCTCGTTATGTATATGATAGCAGCTTGGATGATTATGGTGTGGGTGTTTACAGTTTTCCGGGTGGGAATACTGGAATTTATAGACACATCATAAAATACCTCATGCCAGAAGCCATCACAGGTGACAAAGAATTTGAAGCCATTTTATACAACGATATTAACTTTGAAGCGATAGATAGACCAGAAAATGCCATGAACATGCGACTCAATTCCACAGCAATAGCTGTTCAGCACGAGGGCGAAGCAGAGGCATCCGAATATGTTAACGTTACCTATTACCAAGATGGCCAGGTTAAAAAAGTTAAGGCTAAATCGGTCGTCATGGGTATAGGCGGCTGGGTGGCACAAAAGATTATTCCCGATTTACCAGAACCTCTCGTGAAGGCTTATGATGAATTTCATCATGGTCCTATACTAACAGTCAACGTAGCAGTTCGCAACTGGCGCTTTTTGGACAAGCTTGGCATCTCATCTGGACGTATGTTTGAAGGGTTTGGAAATTTCTTCTCCATACGAAGACCTATGATCACGGGTAAGGACACCCAACCCTACGATCCAGAAAAACCAATTGTGCTAACATTTTATGTGCCGTTCAACAAGCCTGGTTACCCGATAAAAGAGCAAGGTGCATTGGGTCGTCTTGAGCTGTTGAATAAATCTTATGCCGAATATGAGCAAGAGATAGTAGAACAAATGACAGCAATGTTTGCAGCTACTGACTTTGATGCAGAGCGAGACATCGCGGGCATCATATTAAATCGCTGGGGACATGCCTACATCTCACCACAACCTGGTTTTCACTTCGGAATAGATGGCAATGAAGCACCCCGAGAAATAGTAAGAAAAGGCTTTGGTCGCATACAGTTTGGCCACTCTGAACTCAGTGGATACATGAGCCATACTAGGGCACTCAATGAAGGATCAAGGGCAGCAATCGATGCCATGAGATTCATTTAATAAATTTCTATCGTAAATATAATTATGTTATATATTGTGGATCAGGTTATGAGACCGACCTAAATCCACAATCAAAAAACCCCACGAATGTGGGGCCTTTGTAATTCGACTTGAATATTTATTATAAAACGGAACAATTCTAATATATGGTTAAAATGTAACCCCTATATAAATTGTATTAAAAAAACCATCTTGTTGGACTGGAACGGTCCAACTTTTAGTGTGTCCCTGTTTTGTAAAAGTTCTCTTTTCTTCTGATTCAAACCGTTCGCGAGAAAATGTATAACCTGCTATAAAACCTTTTGTCATAGTTTTTTTTAACATAAAAAAAATATCTGATCCATCTTCATCACTCACACTCATCATTGACAAATCGACGGAGATATTTTTTAAAGGGCCGAAATTGAGATCAAAGATTCCTATGAAATTTGAAGGTGTATCATTGATTCCAGAGAATGCAAGGCCGGTAAATAGAGAAATATTTCCACCAATAAATAATTCGTTTAAACTTTCACCATTCAGTTCCGTATTATTTGAAATTCCTCCAGCCAGAGTCAAATCAGGTGCTATTTCTATCATCCAACCCAATGAAGAAGTGAATTCCAGAGAGGTTTCCGAATCCAAATCCAGTTGGCTGAACCAAACATCACCATATAGCCCATTTATGGATTGGATCTCAAAAAACCCATCTATCTCCATTTTATCCGCCCCTGCATTTGCGTATGCTCCTGCGCTCATACCAATATTGGGATTTAAAGCTCCGAAAGATTGTTTAGACGTTTGACAAAATGAAATAGAAAGCCATAAAAGTGTTGTTAAAATTATTTTCATAAAGTAATGTTTTTGATTGGTTAGTATTCTTGAGCGATCATTAACATTCTAATTCTATAATGATATATTACTAAAGGTAAATTATTTTAGAAGAAGAACTTTTTTTGTTTCCTGATAGAATATGTTGGATCCATTTGAAGGCCCCCTTACCTGTACTGAAATAAAATATACACCACCTGAAGCAAGATGACCATTTTCAGTTTTCCCATCCCAAATAGTAGACCCCTGCCCGGCTGGTCGGGTTTCATTTAATAAAGATCGGACCTTCCTGCCTAATAAATTAAAAATATTTATTTCAATATTAAGATCATGAGGTAATTCATACGAAATAACCGTTGATGGATTGAAAGGATTTGGAAAAGGTCCATTTAATCTGAATCCGCCGGCAATAGGAGATGGATCCAAACTCAGAAGAATATCGCTATCCATCCAAGCTAATCTCTGGGCAGTCCATGATTTTAGATAATCAATTTCTTCTTCATAAGTATCAAACACATAATAATTAGGCCAAATATAATTCCCCAACAATGGCCATCTTGCAAAGTTGCGATCCACTGCAGGACCGAGATAATCTGCAATACTATCGATAATTGAGTAAATATGTTCTTCAGAAAAAATTGTTTGTCTTAATTCAGTATATCTGATAGCTGCTTTATGTTGAAAAGCCAAATCTTCCCACAGAAATTCCCACCAGAATGCCATCTGGTCGCCTCCCTCCGGATTATATTCTAAAAGCCAGTTGTCTACTTCCCATGTTTCTCCATAATCACAATTACCAAACCCATGGTTAATATCCCAAACGGGTCCTGCAATGAGCCGGTTATCGACACTTTCTTTGTTTTTATAAATATATGTACTAAGCCGGTAAGCATCTACATTCTTAGCTAATTCCTGTAATAATATAAAATCAACGAAGGATTCGACATTCATCATTGATGGGTAACCAGTGGAATCGTTTGTGTAATCAGTACCCATCATAATGGTTTCAAACTCATTAATATAGTCCTGAATATATGCTTCCTGTTCAGGAACAATATCACTTGGTTTTGGATAATGATAATTGTAGATCGTGCCATCAAACTCACTTTCAAATCCACCTATATTATCGCCCGTATTAAACCAATCAAATTTGAGAATATAGCCACCAGTCACATCATCACCAGTTATTTCATCAGGATTTAGTTTTGAGATATCCACGCGATTTCCATCCCGTTTGATCTTTTCCATCAAAACATAGATGCCTCGATATTCATCATTTAAATAAAGTTCCACATGTCGGCTTCGGGATGCATACCGTCCCATTTCATTTGAAAGTTGATAGGTCAAAACATTCCGGATCATGGTTTTATCTTGCCAGGGCGCATATAGTACCCAATCATTTTCGGCCGGCATGCCAAGAAGTTCAACATTGCTGTTCTCACCTTGATCATCTACAGTCTCAAACCTGTACGGCGGTTTCCCCTGCCATTGAGACGAATTCCCCCGTCTCTCAATGGTAATAAAGCCATTGAAATCATTGAATGGATCATCAATGAAGTTCACCCCTGATTCGTTATTAATAATCCCCATGGAAGCAGGAATTCGAGGCTCATTCGGAATCTCAGCACCATAAGTGTCAATCAAAATGATGGGAAGGTTGAATTCATCTAAAATAATTGGTTCTTGAAACCACCATGGTGGTGTTGCATAAAATTCTGAATCATCTGTTATACCAAAGGATAAATAAAAATTTCCTGACATATCTGAAGAATTTATACCAACATTATGAATCTGAACGGCGAATACATTTTCTCCGTTTGTCAAAAAGGAATCCAATTCTAATGAATCCAACATAAAACTCTCTGGTAAACCGCCGTTATACAAAGATGCCTCATGGTCAGAAGTTGTTGTTTCATCGTAAGGTACAAATGTACCAGGTTCAGATAAATTATAAGATCGGCCAATTTCATGACCATTGAGATAGGCCACAAATCCGTCATCATAATCGGCACTTAGTATTGCTGAAGATAATTTAGTTAAATCAGATATGGAAAAGATATGCCTGAAGTAAACAGAAATAGCAGGGTCAATTATTGTACCATCATCGCCATCTGCATACCCGAATCCACCCGGGCCTTCATCCCAATTAGAAACATCAAATTCAATTGTATTCCAACCTGTCTCCACATCAAAAGATGGAACAATATATCGCCAATCATCTTCGGCAAAAATTGCAGTTTCCCAATGGTGTTGTCCATGTAGGATTGTTAAAGTTATAAAAATAAAAACGATTTTAAGCATTTGAGCTTTCATAGGTATTATTTAAGTAAAATATTTTTTTGATTATTGTGAATTCTTGGGCAGTCATTCATATTATCGTTAATGATATATTATTATAAGGAAAAATTGTAGCTTAATCCAAATACACCTATCTCATCGGGATTTTTTTTTGTCTTATCTTCATTTTTACGAGTATAAAATATTTTCATTGAGTTTTTTCTCGGCAGTTCATATGTGAGACCAAATGAAAACCTTGTTTCATCAAGTGGATAATTGTGGGCATCAATCAGTTGAATAAATTCACCAGAAACATAGGGTTCAATCTTTTTATTTAACTTATACATAATAGAGAATTTATTTCTAATTAACTCTTCAGGGATTTCTCTTTTCTCATAAGTCTTCTGATACTTTGTACGGTGCTTTAGGCTTACAGGTTTGAAACTATATTTATATGAACCGCCAAAACTTACTCGCTGTTTCGTTTTATCTTTGTAAGTCATATAACGAAAAGGGATCTCTATTTTAAAACCTTTAAATACTGTATATGAAAGTGAGAATTCCGAGAAAGTTTGCTTAAATGTAGACAGTTGATCCTTTAATCTTAATTCCTGCTCAAATTTTAGTTTAAAAGAATAAGGAAGTTTTTTATCAAAGCCTACACTGGTCCAAGATTGATTATCATCTAATCCGTAAGAACTTTGAATGCAAAAAATGAGGAGCCAATACCCGAGATAAAATCTTATATTTTTAAACACTTTATTAGATTAATTAATTTTAAAAAACTATACTGGGAAGTTTATACAATTTTATTAATCTGTTCTTTGTAATAAATCCTGATTCGTGCTGTGTCTCGTAGAAAGTCCATCTTGAAAAACTTGAAATCTTGAATATTTAAACCAGTTCTCTCTTTGAGATCCGCAAGTAATGCTTCGTGATTTTCCGGTTTAACATTTTCAATCTTATCATAATCAATAGTAATAGAAGCCAGCAAATTCTTTTGCCAATATTTTTCAAGGAAATAGGTTAACCCAACCAATGCTGTATTTGTAAATAACAGTGCAGCAAAAGATACTTCATCACCGCTCAAAGCGTTGATGACCCCAATCGTGATTACAATAAACAGATAGGTCATCTCTTTTATGGGGATGGGATCTGTTCTGTAGCGAAGAATGGCAAATACAGCGAACAATCCAAAAGCAAAACCCATATTAATGGTTATACTTCCCAAAATCGATGCAAAAAAGAAGATCAGAGAATTAAACATAAAATACGTAAACACAAAATCATTATTGTTATGATCTCGCTGATAAATCAGTTTAATAATGATAAATGCAACTGACAGGTTAAATCCAAAACGGATAATTAAATTCAATAATTCAAGTGATAATTCCATTACCTACCTTTTTTTAAGATTGAGCTAAAATTTTATTTATTTGTAATAAACGGGGTTTAAAGCGGTTATACTTAACATTGTCATTGACATGCAGCAAACCCATACAATATTTACTAAACCGCATTTCCTGAATTTTTAAATTACGTAAAATCCTAATAAAATCCGATTTTGGATTGTACTTATTTTGTTTTATTTCTGATATTATCAGTTGATCAAAAAGTTTATTGCTGGTTCCATTTTTTGCGGAAAGGTTCGCATCAATTGTCAGTCGTTCATTAAAATTGTTATCAGTCAGTGTAATACGCGAAAATTCAAGTTCTAGCTTTGGCGTAAGTTGACTAGGTAAAAGGCCTATTATTTTAGAGACTAGATTCCTCTCCTGATCACCAAGATCTTTTTTTATTTCATCAACATTTAACCGTTTTTTGATAGTTCGGTTTTTATTATTCTTAATTTTTATTTCAAAGAATGACTTTTTATCACTGCTGTATCTTCTAAAGCGGACTTTAAATCGGTTCCTGCTTCCGTTATGGTGTTGAACATAGAATCGAAAATCATCTGTATCAAAATAGGTAGTGTCATAGGTATAGACACGGTCATTATTAATCTCCAAAATTCTGTAAAATGGTTTTATTTTTTCCAAAATATGGGGTAAATGGATTTGATTGAATACAAATTTTGTATCTTGACGATCAAGGAGCCTTACTCTATCCAAATCATCCAAAGAGACAGTTTCAAAATGATTAAGTAAATTTTGGTACGGGAATAAATTGGTTTTATTCATAACCATTGTAAGCACTATTTACTGCTCCAGGTGTGCCATAGTTCTCGGAAGCAGACCAGTTTTCCCCCAATGTATTATCCAGGGATGGATGATTCAGTTCAAGAGTTGGTCCACTGCCATCGGCCAGTGTATCCCATGGAGCAACGTCATCATATTCTACAATATCCACTAATAATCCGCTATAATCAAATAATCTTACGAAATCACTGCCACCACCTAGGCCAAAACCCAAATCACCATAATACGGACTCACATCGGGAAATAAAGCCGTGAATTTTATGGTATCCTTGCAGAAAACTAAATATTGATCAGGGAGTAATAATGTATTTAATGGGATAGTAAAAATATGATCATCATTTTCATCTTTTAATAACCAGGAACCTAAATCTATGGTATCGCTGCTACCGTTATAGATTTCCACCCAATCATCTGGATCAAAACTATCCAATGAATTATAATTAATTTCATTTATCACCACGCCAACATCAGAACTTTCTGGTTGAG
>Ga0308019_10002644_pt1 | contig 10194 bp, 9 predicted proteins | sample Neamet284_FD_203135 | JGI IMG/M metagenome (GOLD analysis project Ga0308019, IMG submission 203135) | Marine microbial communities from water near the shore, Antarctic Ocean - #284 | ecosystem: Environmental > Aquatic > Marine > Unclassified | place: Southern Ocean | collected 2014-10-01
GATTTTTAAGATGAGGTGGTTTAAGTCTCCCTCCGCCACCTCAATATTACTATAACTGATTCGTTTTAAAAACTATTACTCGAAATAAGTGTATGTTGATTACTTTCTTTAAAAGGTGGAGAGAAAGGGATTCGAACCCTTGAAACGGTTGCCCGTTTACACGCTTTCCAAGCGTGCGCCTTCAACCTATCAGTTTATTTATTTTGCTTTATTTTAATAATTTTCTATATGCAAATATTACAGCTAAAACTATTATTAAAGCAGCAATTCCTTGCTCACCAAGAGCATTAAGTAAATTTATTAAGTTTGTAGTAACTTGAGACCCAAAAAAAGCTACGTTTGGACCAAATACTATTTCTGCTATAACTGATATTGCTAAGAGTAAAATTCCAACTTCTAAAAATTTATTTAAGTATTTTGTAATTGTTGTGATCCAATTTATCATAATTTTCCATTCTATTTTAGTCTCCCTAAATTAAAAAATTTAGGGAGACCGTTATTAATAGCTAGTCCGAGTGACATAGCATTAATTGATTACTTATAAAGATTTAGAATGATTATAGCGGCTACTAAACCAACTATTCCTGCATCACCTAAAGATTGTACTAAACCTATAATGTTTGAAGCTATTTCACTTACAAAGGGAACATTTCCTCCGAGTAGGCTTACTACGATACCTAATGCAAGTAGAGATATTACTACTTTTGTTAGGCTGTCAAAAATTGACGTTAGTCCTGCTATTGCTTTCATGTTTTCTCCTATTTTTTTTTCAAAATATCAAAACGAATCATTTCGTGTTGATATGTTTATTTTATCATTTTAGAATCTAATAGTACTTTAAAAAATCATAAATTTTAATAAAATGTCATAAACATAACGTTTTCAAGATTTATACAGTGCAAAATGAGTCTTGTAGACCTGATAAACTGTTTAAAAATTAGAATGATTTTAAGATGCAAAAATAGAGAATATTGGAAATGGCGGAGAGAAAGGGATTCGAACCCTTGATACGATTGCTCGTATACACGCTTTCCAAGCGTGCGCCTTCAACCACTCGGCCACCTCTCCTTTTAGTGTGAGTTTGATATTAAATTTTCAAACTCTTTTATAAAATCTTTGTTAGTGGGTAATTTATTTTGATCCATTTGCTTACTAATTGCTTTATAGTTTGTTTTTATGTAATTAATTTTTTCAATCAAGCTATTTAAATTTCTTTTTGAAACAAAAATTCCTTTTTTGTCACCTACCACATGTTTAATTTCTTCAAATACAATTACTGGTCTTTTTCTTGCTAAGGCCTCCAAAAGAGCCATTGGGTGTCCCTCTGTAAATGAAGGTAATATAAATATATTATGATTGTCGTAAAATTTAATTAATTTTTTTTTATTTCTTTCAATTTCATAAACATTCACATTATTTTGAAATGTCCATCGGATATCCTTGTGTTTTTTTGGGTAATTCCTTTCAGCCCCCACTACTGATAGGCTTAGTTCGTTACTGGTATTTTTTATAATATCTAGTAAAGAATAAATTCCCTTTTCAATTTTTATTCTACCAATATAAAGTAATTTTATTCGGTCAAAATTTGCATCTACTGTGTTGTTAAACCAGCTTTCATCTAATTGAGATGGGGAAACTAAATCACCCTTTTTGTTTTTTAAAATATATTTTCTACAGCTAATTAAATGAGAAATCATCGAGGTAATAGTAAACATAAAATGATAGATTATTGGTCCTAGAAAACCAAGAATTGCTTTATATTCTCCGTATCCATCGCTTCTTAAATAAACTATAGGTTTTTTTTTAAATAATCTTAAAACAATACAAGCTAAAAAAGTATAAGGTGAGATTGAGATGATCAAATACTTTGATTCTTTATTTTTTAAACTTTTCATTACGTCTTTTAAGAAAGAAAAAATAGAACTCGATAAATTTATTTTATCTGTATTTATCGCATGACATCTAACATGTTTGGATTTTCTTGCAATTATATTGACTTCAAAACTACTAGCAAGGCCTTCTGGTGTAGATTTCATGTCAAGGTTATCACAAAGGTATTCATTACTATCATTTTTATAAATACTTTCGTTTGAAATGATAAATAACTTATTCATTAAGTTTCTTTGCTTATTTTTAAAACACCAATAAATGCTTCCTGTGGAATTTCCACTCTCCCAAACTGTTTAGATCTAGCTTTTCCCTTTTTTTGTTTTTTTAATAACTTTTTCTTTCTGTCTCCAGCGCCACCTCCGTGAATTTTTGTCAATACATCTTTTGAAAAGCCTTTTATTGATTCTCTTGCTACAATTTTTCCACCAATAGCCGCTTGAATAGGAATCATAAAATTATGTCTTGGAATTAAATCTTTTAGTTTTTCACATACCTGACGCCCTGTTATTTGAGCAAAATCTTTATGAATTATCATGGCTAACGCATCGACTGGCTCTGTATTAACCAATATGCCAAGTTTTACTAAGTCACCCTCTTTATGTTCTGTAATTTCGTAATCAAAACTTGCATATCCACTTGAAACTGATTTTAGTCTATCGTTAAAATCAAAAACAACTTCGTTCAAAGGCATATCGTACGATAACACTGCTCTATTTCCAGAGTAGCTAAGATTAGTTTGTAATCCTCTTTTATCTTGGCAAATTTTTATAATTGAACCTAGGTATTCATCTGGTGTAATTACTGTAGCTTTTATCCACGGTTCTTCAATTTTTACAATTTGCGTCGGGTCTGGCATGCTTGAAGGATTTTGTAAATCTATCACCCCGCCTGTAACTTGATGTACTTTATAAATTACGCCTGGTGTGGTAGTAATTAAATTTACATCGAATTCTCTTTCAAGTCTTTCAGTTATAATTTCTAAATGTAGTAAGCCTAAAAAACCACACCTAAAGCCTAATCCTAAAGCAGTTGAAGACTCAGCTTCAAAAGAAAAGCTAGCATCATTTAGCTTTAATTTACCCAAGCCATCTTTTAATTTTTGATATTCTGAACTATCTATTGGAAATAAACCACAAAAAACTACGGGCTTACTAGGTTTAAAACCTGGTAAGGCTTTATCAATTGGGTTTGAAGCATCACAAATTGTGTCTCCTACTTTTGTTTCTGATAAAGATTTTATTCCAGTGATAATAAAGCCTATTTCACCAGAATTCAATTCTCCGATGTCTGTTGGTTTTGGAGTAAATACACCCACTTTTTCAATTACATATTCTTGATCATTCGACATTAGTCTAATTTTCATATCTTTTTTAATTTTTCCATTTATCACTCTAACTAAGATTACTACTCCGAGATAAGTATCATACCAACTATCAACTAATAGCGATTTGAGTTTTTCTTTCTCTAATCCTTTTGGTGCTGGCAATGTATTCACTATTGCCTCTAATATATCGTCAATACCCTCGCCTGTTTTTCCAGAACAACTGATTGCACTTGAAGTGTCAATTCCTATTACATCTTCAATTTCTTTTTTTGTTTTTTCTAAATCTGAAGCTGGTAAATCTATTTTGTTTAAAATTGGAATAACTTCATGATTGATTTCTAAAGCTTGATAAACATTTGCTAAAGTTTGAGCTTCAACACCCTGGGTGCTGTCTACAATTAACAATGATCCTTCACATGCTGATAATGATCGACTCACTTCATAGCCAAAATCGACGTGGCCTGGAGTGTCTATAATGTTGAAAGTGTAAACATTTCCATCTTTGGCTTTATATTTTAATTTTACTGTTTGTGCTTTAATAGTAATTCCTCTTTCTCGCTCTATGTCCATAGAATCCAGAACTTGTGTTTTCATTTCACGGTCAGTCAAACCACCACATTTATGAATTATTCTATCTGCAATAGTGGACTTGCCGTGGTCTATGTGCGCAATTATTGAAAAATTACGTATTCTATCTATATCTGACATTATGACCTAATTGTTGCGCCAGTTTTTTCTTTAACCGTTTCAATTATTTTTTGGCTAAAGTGATCTAAATCTTTTTCATTTAGAGTTCTATCCAAAGCCTGAAGTATTACATTTACTGCCACCGATTTCTTGTCCTTAGGAATATTTTCACCTTCATAAATGTCAAATATTCTAACTTTTTGTATAATATTTTCATCCACTGATTTAATTAATCTTTCGAGCAAGCCAATTTTAAAAGATTTGTCTATTACAAAAGCAAAGTCTCTCTCTGATTTCTGAAAATCTGAAACTTTATAATTTGACTTAGTTTGTCTTACTTTTTTATTTGATTGCGGTATATTCTTTAGAAATATTTCAAATCCGAAAATATTTGTATCTTTAAAATCTAACTTTTTTATTATGGCGGGATGTAATTCTCCAAAATAAGCGAGATGTGGTCCTTTCTCAGATTTTAAAGTAATAGATCCAGATCGGCCTGGATGATAGCTAGCTTTGGTCAAGTCACTTACAAAAATATTTTTTTCATCTATACCTAGTTCCATAAGTGTTATTATTGCATCGCTTTTAATATCAAAAACATCAATATTTCTTGTTTTTTCATTCCAGCTTTTTCTATTTACTTGCCCGGATTTTATTCCTCCAACTATTACCTGTTGCTCTCCGGGATTTTTTCCAAAAAAAACTGGTCCTATTTCAAAAAATGATAAGTCTTCATGTCCTCTGTCTAGATTTTTTTTTAAATAAATAGAAAGATTTGAAAATATAGATCGTCTTAAAACATCTAAATCGGTGGAAATAGGATTATAAATCTTTATTTCTTTTTCTCCCCTTGAAAACTGTTTATCTATATTGGAGTCTGTGAAAGACCAGGTGACAGCCTCTACATAACCTTTAGATGCTAACGATCTTTGTGAAAGATGAAAAAGTTTTTGTTTAAAATCAAGTGTTTCTTTAACTCTTTTTTTTTCTGGTTCAATTAATTTTATCTTATCAAATCCTTTAATTCTTATTAACTCCTCAATTAAATCAACATCCTGGGTAACATCCGCTCTCCAAGAAGGAACCTCTACTTTTAAATTTTTTTTACTTTTTTTACATTTAAAACCTAAAGATGATAAAATTTTATCTGTTTCAGATATTGAAATTGAAATACCTATTAAATTTATAAATTTTTCAATATCGAATTCTATAATTTTATTTTTTTGGATTTTTTGACCCACAACCGACAATTTGCTTGCTTCTCCACCACAAATCTTAACTATTAACTCTGCGGCTACCTCCAAGCCTTCTTGAATTGAATTTGGATCTATTCCTCGCTCAAATCTATACTTTGCATCTGTATTAATATTTAATAAACGAGCTGTTTTTCTGATTGATGATGGTAAAAAATAAGCTGATTCTAATAATATATTTTTAGTATCTAACTCTGTTGAAGTCTTAGTTCCTCCAATTATTCCTCCTAGGCCTAAAATACTGCTTTTGTCCGCAATAACACACATGCCTTTTTTCAATTTATATTTCTTTTTATCTAAGGCTTCAAATTCTTCACCATCTTCTGAATTTCTAACAACTATTTCTTTGTTTATTTTACTTACATCATAAGCATGAAGAGGACGATTTAAATCAAACATTACATAGTTAGTAATATCAACTACTGCAGAAATTGGTTTTAGTCCCAAGGTTAAGATTTTATTTTTTAACCATTCAGGACTTTCTTTATTGATGATATTTTTTATGTAACAGCTTCCAAAAGATAGACAGCCTTGATCTTTTTCTTTAGAAATTGAAACTTTCAATGGCTGGTTCAACTTTTGTTTTAAGTTTTTCTTCTTTAATTTTAAAAGACTTCCAAGCCCAGATGATGCTAAATCTCTTGCTATTCCTCTAACTCCTAAACAATCAGCCCTGTTAGGTGTGATAGAAATATCTATCGAATTTTCTGTATTACTTTTAAAATAACTTTTGCCGATATCTTTTTCTTTGTTTTTTAACTCTACAATGCCGTTGCTCTCATTTGATAAATTTAACTCACTTTTAGAACAAAGCATTCCTCTAGATTCTACGCCTCTAATTTTAGCCACTTTTAATTCAAAGTTTGTTTTAGGAATAACAGCTCCTGGAGGTGCGTAAATTGTTACTAATCCGTCTCTCGCATTGGGAGCTCCGCAGACTACCTTAATAATTCTATTATCACCTAAAGTTACATCGCAAACTTTTAGTTTATCTGCATTAGGATGTTTTTCAGTTTTTAAAATTTTTGCAACCTTGAAATCACCTAGTTTTCCTGAATTTTCTGTAATACCCTCAACTTCAAGTCCGATACTTGTTAGTTGTTCGATTATTTTTGCTTCGTTAGCTTTTGTTTGTAAGTGTTCTTTTAACCAAGGAATTGTGATTATCATTTACTTAATCCTCTGTAATTTGTTGGAACGTCTAAGGGATCAAAGCCAAAATGATTTAACCATCGATAATCACTCTCAAAAAAAGCTCTTAGGTCGTTAATGCCGTATTTTAACATGGCCAATCTATCAATGCCCATTCCAAATGCAAACCCTTGGTACTTTTTAGGGTCAACTTTTACATTTTTAAGAACATTTGGATGCACCATTCCACAACCTAAAACTTCTAACCATTTATTTCCTTCTCCAATTACAATTCTTCCATTTTCTAATCTGTAACCAATATCAACTTCAGCTGATGGTTCGGTAAATGGAAAGTGGCTTGGTCGAAATCTCATTTTAACATTCTTAATTTCAAAAAATTCCTTAATAAAGTAATCCAAACAACCTTTTAAATGGCTCATAGTAATATTCTTATCTATGTGCAGCCCTTCAAGCTGGTGAAACATTGGTGCATGAGTCTGGTCACTATCACAACGATATGTTCTACCAGGAGCAATAATTTTAAAAGGTGGTTTTTCATTTAACATTGTTCTAATTTGAACTGGTGATGTATGAGTCCTTAATAAATTTTTTTTATTTTCATCTAAATAAAATGTATCGTGCATATCTCTTGCTGGGTGATCTTGTGGCGTATTTAGAGCTGTAAAATTATTATACTCTGTCTCTATATCTGGGCCTTCTGCCACTGAAAATCCAATTTCTGAAAATATAGATGAGATTTCATCAATAACTTGTGATACCGGATGAATCCTTCCTTGCCTGAAAGGTCTTATAGGTAAAGTTACATCAATTTTTTCATCTTTTAATTTATTATTAATTTCTTTTGTTTCAATTTCTAAACTTTTTTTGTCTATTTGTTCAGATATTGTATTTTTTAATTTATTTAGCTTTGAAGCAAATTCTTTTTTTTCATTTACGGATAAGGAGGCTAAATTTTTAAATTGACTTGTAATTAGACCGTTTTTCCCAAAAAATTCTGTTTTTAAATTTTGTAATTCATCTTTTGAATTTATAGAATTAATCTTCTCATTAAAATTAGTATTTATTTGGTCTAAATCACTCATTGAGTTTTTTGATTCTTTTGATTAATAGAATAAATCAAAGACCCTAATTAGTTAAGGGAGGATTGTACTTTTTTTACTATTGATTTAAAGACTTCTGGGTTGTTATACGCCAATTCTGCTAATACTTTTCTGTCTAATTTAATTTTTGACTTAGTGAGACCGTTAATAAATTTAGCATAGGTCAAACCTTCTGCTCGAACTCCTGCATTGATTCTTTGTATCCATAAAGATCTAAATTCTCTTTTTTTAGCTTTTCTATCTCTATAGGCGTATTGCATTGCTTTTTCCATTGCTTGACGAGCAATACGAATTGTATTTTTTCTTCTTCCATATTGACCTTTAACGGCTTTTAAAACTTTTTTATGTTTTGCTCGACTAGTTACACCACGTTTTGTTCTTGCCATTTTAGCCTCTTCTTTTAATTATTGTAAGGCATGTACGATTTTACAATTCTAGTGTCTTGCTTTGACATAATCGTAGTGCCTCTAAGTTTTCTTATTTGCGAATTTGTTCGTTTAATCATACCATGTCTTTTACCTGCTTGCGGTCTTTTTACTTTACCAGAAGCGGTAAATCTAAATCTTTTTTTTGCTGAACTTTTAGTTTTTAGTTTTGGCATAATTATTCAGGTTTTATACAGAGAATAAATATTTTTTACAAGGTTATATTATCTCTATTAGTTGGGCTGAATTATCATTATCATCTGCCTGCCCTCAAATTTGGGATGAGTTTCTATTTTTCCAACCTCTTTTGTATCTTCTATTATTCTTTTCATTAAGTCTCTACCAAGTTGCACATGTTGCATTTCTCGGCCTTTAAATTTTACTGTAAATTTTACTTTGTCTTTTTTTGTAAGAAATTTTTTAGCATTTTTTATTTTAAAATTATAATCATGTACATCTGTACCGGGCCTTAATTTAATTTCTTTTAAAGAGACTGTTTTTTGTTTTTTTTTTGCTATATTAGCTTTTTTTTGCAAATCGTATTTATATTTTCCCATGTCCATAATTTTACAAACAGGAGGGTTTGCATTCGGGGAAATTTCTATAAGATCTAAGCCTTCATCTTTAGCTAATTCTATTGCTTTGTTTAAAGGAAAGGTTCCAAGATTATTTCCATCACTTCCTATTACCTGCACATCTATAGCTCGAATTCTTTCGTTAGCTTTAGGGCCTTGCGGCCTACTTCTTCTTTGAAAATAATTTGGTTTAAAATTTGACACTTAATTTAAAGGAAGCATATTTGCTGCAAGAATATTTTTTATTAAATCTTCTCTTTTAAAAGTTTCTTGTTTATCTGATCCTAGTCTTCGAACAGTTACAGTATTATCCGCGACTTCTTTTTTTCCGCAAACCAGTATCATTGGAACTTTTGCTAGAGAATGTTCTCTTATTTTATAGTTTATTTTTTGATTTCTTAAATCCACTTCGCATTTTATACCTTCTTTAAATAAATCTTCAAATAACTTTTTTACATATACATTGTTTTCTTCTGCTATTGGACATACTACTGCTTGTATTGGTGATAACCAAAAAGGCATTTTACCCGCATAATTTTCAATTATTATTCCAATAAATCTTTCTAATGATCCAAATAAAGCTCTATGTAGCATAACTGGAACTTTTTTGGTTCCATCTTTGTCAACAAATGACGCTCCAAGTCTGCCAGGTAAATTTAAATCAACTTGAAGTGTTCCACACTGCCAATCTCTACCGATTGCATCCCTTAAAACAAATTCAATTTTAGGTCCATAAAATGCACCCTCTCCTTTGTTTATTGTATACTCAAGTTTTGATTGTTTTATTGCCAAAAGAAGTGCTGCCTCTGACTTATCCCAAACACTGTCGTCACCAACTCTTTTTTCTGGCCTATCGGAATATTTTAATATTACATTTTCAAATCCTAAATCTTTATAAATTTTCAAAATTAAATTAGTTACAGTTAAAGACTCTTGGGTAATTTGATCCTCTGTACAGAAAATATGCGCATCATCTTGGGTAAAAGCTCTTACTCTCATCAGGCCATGTAAGGCACCTGATGGTTCATACCTATGTACTTTTCCAAACTCAGATAGTTTTAGAGGTAAATCTCTATAACTTTTTAACCCTTGATTAAAAACCTGCACACACCCTGGACAATTCATTGGTTTAACAGCAAAAGTTTTTTCATCTGGCGTCACTGAAGTGTACATGTGTTCTCCAAATTTTTCCCAGTGTCCAGATTTTTCCCATAAAGATTTGTCTAAGAGTTCAGGTGTATTTATTTCTTTGTAGCCGGCTAATCTCTGCTTCATACGCATGTATTCGACAAGTCTTTGAAATAAAATCCATCCTTTTTCATGCCAGAAAACTGCTCCTGGACTTTCTTCTCTGAAATGAAAAAGGTCCATTTCTTTACCCAACTTTCTGTGATCTCTTTTTTCAGCTTCTTCTATTCTGTTTAAATATTCTTCTAAGTCTTTTTTGCTACTCCAACAAGTTCCATATATTCTTTGAAGCATTTCATTATTTGAGTCTCCTCTCCAATAAGCGCCTGAAACTTTTGTTAATTTAAATGCTTTTCCTATTTTTCCTGAAGAAGCTAAATGTGGTCCTCTACAAAGATCATGCCAAGTTTCACCATGATGATATACGGAAAGCTCTTCTTCTTTTGGAATGCTCTCAATTATTTCGGCTTTATATTTTTCTCCTGACTTTTTAAAATGTTCAATTGCTTCTTTTCTTTTCCAGACCTCACGTCTGGTTTTTACGTCTCGATCAATTATTTCTGACATTTTTTTTTCAATTTTTTTTAAATCTTCATCTGT
>Ga0308019_10002650_pt1 | contig 10182 bp, 13 predicted proteins | sample Neamet284_FD_203135 | JGI IMG/M metagenome (GOLD analysis project Ga0308019, IMG submission 203135) | Marine microbial communities from water near the shore, Antarctic Ocean - #284 | ecosystem: Environmental > Aquatic > Marine > Unclassified | place: Southern Ocean | collected 2014-10-01
AAAAATATTACAAATTTGAAATCAATAACCACTCCAGCTCAAACTGATGAACTGATTATAGTAACAGATCCTTCAGGTGAGCCATCTAATTCAAAAATTACTATTGAAAATTTGATTGGAGGTCATACATTCCCTGGCACAACCGCAACAACTGGATTTGCTAGTATTCAAGGTACAAATAACGGATTTGGGCTCAAGAAGAGAACTATTACTTTTAATACGGCAGATACTTCTACAAGTACATTAACACTTGCTGATTCTGGTTCATTAATTTTGATTAATGGAGCTGGTACTTATGCTGATAAAATTACACTTCCAGCATGTGCCACAACTGATGTTGGAGTATATTTTGATTTCATAGTCACTACTGCTTTAAGTGGAACTACAAGTATCAAAATTTTAACAGAGACAGCAGCTGCAGCTGGTTCACAAGGATTTATTCTTCATGCACTCAAGGCTGATGGTGGTTCTGGAGATGAAACTACATCAACTGCATTTACTGCAGGTGGAACAGACTTTCTTACACTACATGCATCTACACCACAGGGTACGAGAGTAACTTGTACTTGTGTTCTTGGTGGAACTGGAACTATTTGGTATGCTGAATCCATACAACCTTCAGGTACAATTATATCTGTTTCTACTTCTTAATACATAAGGTAAATTTCATATGTCGGCCCTGCAGTCTCTACCCTCTAATCTAAGTTATCTGTCACCAGTAAGTTTTAAATTTGCTATTGGAAGATATCCGGCCGTTAATTATTTCTGTCAAACTGCCAACTTACCTGGAATTAGTATAAGTACAATTCCATTTATTACTCCACTCAAAAATGTGGAAGATCCAGGCGATGAGGTTATGTTTGAACAATTATCCATTAGAATGATTATTGATGAAAATATACAGAATTGGTTATCTATATGGGATTGGATTAATGTTTTGGGTGCACCTACAGATATAACATCTAAGGAACAGGGAAGACGCCGAGTCGCTGGAGAACTTAAATCAACAGCTGTTTTGACTGTACTAACAAGTAATATGAATCCACAAATAAATATTAAATTTAATGACGTATGGCCAGTATCTCTTTCTGGCATTAACTTTGATTCTACATTAACAGATATTGAATATGCAACAGCTGATGTTTCTTTTCAATATGATGTATATGAAATACAAAACTTACTTAATAATGAAACTACATTTTCTGGGCTTCCTATTAACAGAGGCTCATAAGGAGTAAAATTGAAACTTGAAGAAATTCAAGAGCTTTGGAATGCAGATCGTGAAATTGACATTACAGAATTAGCAACTGAATCTGTAAGAATTCCTCAGATACACGATAAGTATCTAAAAATCTACATAGATGAACGCATAAGACTTAAAGGTCTACAATTTGAGTTAACCAAACTGGTTCGACTTAAAACGGATTATTATGCCGGAAAATTAACTCAGGAAGAGTTAGAAAAATTAGGATGGGAGCAGTTTCTGCAACGACTCCTTAAAAATGAAATATCTACTTACATAGAATCTGATACAGATATTATCAAACATAAGAAAAACATTGTACTCATAGAAGAGAAATGCTACTATTTGGATTCAATCATAAAAATGATTTCCAATCGTGGGTTTCAGATTAAGGGTGCTATAGATTGGATAAAGTATAAGAGTGGAATCGTCTAATGTAACTATAACCAAGATCAATGAAGTTTATATTAGAGTTGATACTGACCAATCTATTGCTCAGGAAATCTCAGACCACTTCACTTTTCTTGTGCCCGGACATACTTTCATTCCTGCATTCCGTAAGAAATTATGGGATGGGAAGATCCGAATGTATAATGTGATGAATCGTATGCTCTATCATGGACTTCTACCACACCTATGTAAGTTCTTGTATCTTAGAGAATATACTGTTCAATTTGAATCTGACTTTACAACCCCACAGATTGAACTTACAAGTGAGGATTTGCCCAAACTTCCAGAGGTTATTAGACCAAGATTATACCAAATAGATGCTGTAAATCATGCTCTCTCTAATCAACGAACTCTTTTACTATCTCCCACCGCTTCAGGGAAATCGTTGATTATCTATATATTAGTAAGATATTTAAAGTTGAAGACGTTAATACTTGTTCCAACAACATCTCTCGTTTCACAGATGTATACTGATTTTAGAGAATATGGATGGGATGTAGCAAATAACTGTCATACTGTAATTGCTGGAAGAGACAAGGGTTCAGAACTGCCTGTTATCATTTCAACATGGCAATCAATTTATAAAATGCAACAACAATATTTTGAACAATATGAACTCGTGATAGGAGATGAAGCTCATGGTTTCAAATCCAAATCTCTTACTTCCATAATGACCAAATGTGTCAATGCAAAATATCGAATAGGAACAACTGGAACACTTGACGGCACTCAAACTCACAAATTAGTACTTGAAGGTCTATTTGGTAAGGTTCATAAGGTCACATCTACCAAAAAACTTATTGATGCTAAACACCTATCAGCATTTCAAATAAATGCCATAGTGTTAAAACATCCCGCTTCCATTTGTTTTGATTTAAAAAATATCAACTACCAAGAAGAACTTGAATATTTGATAAGTTCAGAAGCTAGAAATAAATTTATAGTAAATCTGACAAATAGTATGAATGGGAACACACTTTTATTATTTCGTTTTGTTGAAAAACATGGAAGTATACTTTACGATATGATAAAGAAAGGATCAAGTGAAGACAGGAAAATCTTCTTCGTTTACGGAGGAACATCAGCTGACACCAGAGAACAGATTAGACATGCTGTGGAGTCAGAACGAAATGCCATTATCGTTGCGAGTTATGGCGTGTATAGTGTCGGCGTCAATATTAGGAATCTCTCTAACATTATTTTTTCTAGCCCTTCTAAATCTCGTATAAGAAATTTACAAAGTATCGGTCGCGGACTCCGAAAAATGAAGGGAAAGAAAATAGCGACTCTTTACGACATAGCAGATGATTTGAAATGTAATGATAAAGATAACTATACTCTAAATCATTATTACGAGAGGATGAAAATTTACAAGGAAGAGAAATTCGCAGTTACTAAATTTAATGTTCAGCTAAAGCAGTAAATAAAGTATTACCTATTTCGTTGACACTCCATTATACCATACGGTCAAGCGTTTGTCAAGCAATTGATTTATGGGGGGTTGACAAACTGCAACTTTTGTGGTATAATTATAGTATTCAAAAATTACAAATAGAAAAAGGAACTTATGGCCAATTATGTAGATAATCAAAGATTTCTTGAAGAAATGGTTGCTTTTCAGGCGGCTATAGCAGAAGCTAAAAAGAATTCTACAGAGTTACCTCAATGCCCAGAGTACATTGGAGAATGTTATTTAAAGATTGCTCAGAGGCTTTCCTTTAGACCTAACTTCATAAATTACGCCTTTCGTGAAGAGATGATTTCAGACGGAATAGAAAATTGTATTCAGTATATGAGTAATTTTAGTCCAGAGAAATCTAAGAATCCTTTCGCATATTTTACTCAAATTATCTACTACGCCTTCATTAGAAGAATTCAAAAAGAAAAGAAACAATTATACATAAAATACAAAACTATGGATAGTCGTGCATCTCTTGGAGATAATGTTGAATTATCTACTAATGATAAACCTGAAAATTATGTATTTGAAACTATGACTAGTGACCAAAAAGTAAATATGTATGAGTTTATTTCAAACTTTGAAGAGGCTAAGAAAAAGAAAAAGGTAGTAGCTGTGAAGAAAGCTACATCACTTGAATTATTCATGGGAATGTAATATGACAGAATTTTCAGAATCAAAAGACCCATCAACTATGGGAATTTCACCAGAAGTGACATGGCATCCACCTAGTCCAGAAAACAAAAATCAACAGGATGAAGTAAAGGATACTCCGAATATTGAATCGAAAAAATATACAATGGAAGACCTTTTTTCTCATATTAATGTAGTAGAAAGAGAATTGAAGGTTGAGTTGTATGAAATTAAGTTAGTATTGAATAAATTAGTTATGAGTAACTTGGATAAATCAGAATGAAGGTAGCAGTAGTTTCGGATTCTCACTATGGTTGCAGAAATGACAATCAAGTATTCATGAATCAAACTAGGAAGTTTTATGAAGAAGAGTTTTTCCCCACCCTAGAAGAACGAGGTATAGACACAATCATCCACATGGGAGATGTTGTAGACCGCCGAAAATATATCAACTGGAAAACTTTGTATCAGATGAGAGATATATTCTTTGATCGATGTGCCGAGAAAAATATAGACCTCCATGTCATAATCGGAAACCACGATGTATTCTATAAAAATACAAATATAGTCAATTCGATGGATGGTTTGCGTCTAGAGGCCAATGACCAATTTCACATTTATGAACAAGCCACAGAAATTGAATTGGATGGGACTAAGTTTTTCATGCAACCTTGGATATGTGATGAAAATAGAGAACACTCCATCAAAGCTATGGAAGAGACAACTGCTCAAGTATTGTTTGGTCATCTTGAAATTAAAGGATTTGAAATGCATACTGGCCAGTACAGTCAGGAAGGTGTAGATGCAAGTATGTTCAAAAAGTTTGACATGGCCTTTAGTGGTCACTTTCATCATAAATCTGATAATGGAAACATCTATTATCTTGGTACTCAATATCAAATAACATGGTCTGATTATAAAGACACAAAGGGATTCCATATATTTGATACCGAGACAAGAGAATTAGAATATGTAGTGAATCCTCATGAAATGTTTCATAAGATTTATTATGATGATGAAAAGATGACTCTGGAATCTATCCAAGAGATGGATGTTACTCTGTTAAAAGATTGTTATATTAAAGTGATTATCGTAAACCGAAAGAACCCATTTTGGTTTGACACTTTGATTGACAAATTGTATAAGGTGGATGTGGCGGATATCTCCATTGCTGAAACTTTTGACTTGGATGTGTTAGAGGGGGAAGAAGCGATAGATGAAGCAGAAGATACTATTACTATACTTTCTAAATATGTGAACTCTCTAGAATTAGAAAATAAAAAAGAACTTGATACCTTAATGAAATCCCTGTATACTGAATCTCTAACTGTGGAGACAATTTAATGACAAATTATTCTCAAGATGAAGACGATAGAATAAACGATAGACTTACACGAGCTAAAAGAAACTCAACCAGCTCAGTTGAAATTGGTAAAGATGAAACTCCCCAAAGAGTAGTTGATATAGAAATTACAGATGATGATTTTAGAAAGGTTGCTCTTCACGCACATGAAAGAGATATTACTATCAATAAAATGGTGGCGATTATATTGAAAGATGGTTTACGAGCTGAAGGACATAGATTTGAACATGATAATAGACCTCAACTTCTTAATGAGGTTGGTCATCCTTTCTCAAATGAGGATAAGTGATAATATTTGAGAAAATTAGATGGAAGAACCTTTTAAGTACTGGAAATGCATTCACTGAAATTCAATTAAATAAGACAAAATCTACTCTTATTATTGGTGATAATGGAGCGGGAAAATCTACTATACTTGATGCCTTCACATTCGTATTGTTTGGCAAACCTTTTCGTTCTGTCAATAAAAATCAACTCATCAATTCAGTAAATCAAGGTGGTACTGTAGTTGAGGTAGAGTTTACTATTGGTTCAAAAAACTACATAGTAAAACGAGGGATCAAGAAGAATTTCTTTGAGATCTGGCAAAATGGTCAGATGATTAACCAAGATGCGTCAATCCGAGATTATCAAGAATATTTGGAAAAGACGATCATAAAGTTGAACTATAAATCGTTCACTCAGATAGTAGTTCTTGGTAGTTCCACGTTTATACCTTTCATGCAATTGAAAGCGAGTGACCGCAGAACAATCATTGAGGATCTTCTTGACATTGAAATATTCTCAGTTATGAATCAACTGCTCAAGATTAGAGTGTCACAAAATAAAGATGATATGGGAGAAGTAGATGTCTCACTTGGATTATCTAATGCAGAATTGACCTCATCTAAGCATTTGATTGAAAAACTTAAAGAAAATAAAACAATACAAATTTCCAAAAATAAAAAAGATATAGAACAACATGAAAAATATCTCAAAAATTATCAAGAATCTATTAATGAAATTACTACTCAAATTGAAGGATTTAGTGAATCCATATCAGATGAAACCAAAGTCAGAACTGAAATTAGTAAATTACTTGATTACCAGAAAGGTATTGAGTCGGGCATAATTAAGTATGAAGAGGACATGGAATTTTATGAGCAGAATTCTCATTGTGACACTTGTGAACAAGAAATCCCACAAGTACATCGTGATAAGATGATAGAACAATTTCATGGTAAGATGCATGAAATGAGTGGAGGATTAATTCAACTGGGTCACAAATTAAATGATCAACAAATGAGAATTGATGATATCAATAAAGTCCTTAGTTCTGTGAAGGGGTGTCAAGGAGAGATAGCTAAAAATCAAAATTCAATTCAGGCTTGTACTCAATATATCAATAAGGTTTCAAATCAAATTGATGAAATATCTCAAACGTCAGAAGATATAGAATCTAAGAAACTTGGACTTGAAACAATTAAAAAAGATATTCATATATATAATGAAGAGAAAGAGAAACTGTCAAATCAAAAATATCTCTATGAAATGGCAAGTACTCTTCTCAAAGATAGTGGCATTAAGAGTAGAATCATAAAGCAGTATTTACCCATTATCAATAAGTATATAAATGTTCATCTTGGTAAAATGGACTTCTATGTATCCTTTGAACTTGATGAGGGTTTCAACGAAACCATAAGGTCAAGACACCGCGACGAGTTCACCTACGCGTCGTTTAGTGAGGGGGAGAAGATGAGAATTGATCTCTCATTACTTTTCACTTGGAGAGCTATAGCTAAACTCAAGAATAGTGTAAACACAAATCTACTTATTTTAGATGAAGTATTTGATTCTTCTTTGGACGCATCGGGAACGGATGAATTTCTAAAGATTCTATATGATTTGGCAGGTGATGTTAATGTATTCGTGATAAGTCATAAGGGAGATGTTCTATATGATAGATTCGATAGTACTATTAAATTTGATAAACATAAAAACTTCTCAAGAATGGTATAATGGTTGAAATAATTAGACCCACAGTAGAAAATGAAATTCAAGTTAGAAAATTTGCATTATTAGATGAATCAGATCCTATTCTAAAAAAAGAACCACTTGAATGGGTGTTCGATCCACCACAAGCAGATCCTGAATTAATGTATAATATCATGTTGGAGAATATGGTTGCACATTCTGGTCTAGGTTTATCTGCTAATCAAATAGGAATGCCAGTTAAAGTATTTGTCATGAGAGTTTCAGAAACAGACGCGATTGTCTGTTTTAATCCAAAAATAATTGAGGAATCAAAAGAACAAATAATGATGAAAGAGGGATGTTTGAGTTTCCCCGCATTATATTTAAACATAAAGAGGCCAGAGAAAATTTCAGTGGAGTATCAAAACGCAGAAGGTGAAACTATAACCTCTCAGTTTGAAGGATTAGCTGCAAGAATCTTTCATCATGAAATGGATCACATGATCGGTAAGACCTTTTTAGATAAAGTAAGTAGAGTCCTTATATCTTCAGCAAGAAAAAAACAACAGGTGACTTTAAGAAAAGGATTTAAAAATGAGAATCCAACTATAGTATCTGAATCTTATGATGAAGTTTTAGACCAACAAAAAATAATAAGAGGGAGTTAAGTAGGATGAGTGTACAAATTGAAGAAATTGACGTAGAAAATCAAGAAAAAGAATTACAATTACAAAAGGACATGGCAGACCATTTTAGACAAGGACTTAATCATCGTGCTCTTCTAGCTAGTAAAGCTCATGAAATGGGTAAGAAAGTAATTATGGTAGACATTGATGGAACTATTTGTACTCAGGTGGGTGACCCAGGCAAACCAATTAGTCCAGAAGAATTTCTGAAAGCTGAACCATTCCCAAAACGGATTGAGTATTTAAATTCTCTCCATGATGAAGGACACTATATACATTACTGGACTGCACGAGGATGTTTTTCAGGAGTAGACAAACTCAAAGAAACTAAAGAACAATTAGATTCATGGGGAGTTAAGTATAATGATGTGGCAGTATTCAAACCATTTTATGACGTTTGGATTGACGATAAATCAGTCAGAGTTAGAAGAGATACAGAAGGAGCAATTTCAGAATTTGAAACGAATATTAGTCAGGCTATAGAAATGTTGTGAGGTATCGTCACTAGGGTGACTACCTAGTTAATTCAAACCGAACCTTCGGCGGAAATTCGTCATCCGCTCAACAAGTACACATGAAAGTTTTCTTTTTTAGGAAACTGTGTATGGAGTTGGCATTTCTATTTTCATAAATAGTTGTATTAGAATTTAAGATGTAACCACAATCATAAGGAGTTCCCCCAATGTCCTTTACCATGCAGTTACCCACTTATCAAGTAGAAACCAAATCTGGTTCTACACTATATCCATCCCACGCAGAAGCTAACAACCATTATCAACAATTTGTAGATAAAAATGTCCCTTGTGAATTATACGAGGATGGAAGATTACAAAAGGAACATAAACCCAATTAAAAGATTTTATTATGAAAAGTGAAAATAGATCGGGGAAGCTGATCTTTCAATATGATGAAGATAAAATTTTGGAAGAAGTAAAAGAGTATATCTCAGAAACTTACTCAGAACATTACGGCGACCAAAATATCCAAATACAAGATGTGTTCTCACAGATGGACATCGCAGAAGAATTTACACGCGGAGCAGCTATGAAGTATCTGTTTCGTTTCGGAAAAAAAGAAGGTAAGAATAAAAAAGACCTGTTGAAGTGCCTTCATTATGTAATTTTATTATACCACTATTCATTTAAGCCGGAAGGGCTGAACAAATGAGAATTATTGACGATGTTAAGCTGGATTTCAGCGATGTGCTGATCTCTCCAAAGAGATCACAACTTACCTCACGCAAAGACGCAGACCTCACCAGATCATTTACTTTCAAACACTCAAAATTTAGATGGAGTGGTATCCCAATAATTGCCGCCAATATGGATCACACAGGCACCAATGCTATGGCTCATGTTCTTATGGCATATCCTATGCTTACAGCTCTATGTAAGTTTGTCGAATCTACAGAGTGGGGGTGGAATAAGAACATAATAAGGACTATCGGATTAGACCAAAATCTAGACAAGTTACCCTATGATTCTGATACAGCGCCATGGATTTGTCTTGATGTAGCAAATGGATATACTGAACGATTTAATGATTATGTTTCCTTGATGAGAGAACACGAAGCAACCAAAAACAAAATAATCATAGCTGGAAATGTATGTACACCAGAAGCCACAGAACAGATAATCCTTGCTGGTGCTGATGTTGTGAAAATTGGTATCGGGCCTGGAAGTGTTTGTACAACTCGGAAAATGACAGGTGTAGGATATCCACAACTTTCGGCAACGATAGAATGTGCTGACGCAGCTCATGGTTTGGGTGGACACATTATTACTGATGGTGGATGTACGGTGGTAGGAGACATTGCTAAAGCATTTGGTGCTGGTGCTGATTTTGTGATGTTAGGTGGAATGTTAGCAGGACATTGGGAATGTGAAGGAGAAGTTGAAAATGATACAATGACATTCTATGGTATGTCCTCTGATGACGCTCAACTGAAATACTACGGAGAAAAACAATCTCATCGTGCATCAGAAGGAAAGAAAGTTGAAGTTCCATATCGGGGTAATGTTGCAGATACAATACAAGATATTTTGGGTGGACTAAGAAGTGCGTGTACTTACGCTGGAGCTAAAACTATAAAATCATTACCTAAGTGTACTACATTTGTAAAAGTAAATAGACAATTAAATACTGTATATGGGGAAGGCTAGATATGAGTAAAAAACAATGGTATAGCTGGGAAGAAATGACAAGAGATGTTGGTTCGTTGTGTCGAGGAATCACCATAGACAAGTTTGACCCTCAAGTAATTGTTGGATTGTCTAGAGGTGGATTGACTCCGGGCGTGATGATATCTCATTGGATGAATAAACCATTCAAACCAGTTCAGGCAGCACTTAGAGATTTTGCTGAGTGGGAAGATTACTTGCCAAGAAAAACTGAT
>Ga0308019_10002653_pt1 | contig 10176 bp, 11 predicted proteins | sample Neamet284_FD_203135 | JGI IMG/M metagenome (GOLD analysis project Ga0308019, IMG submission 203135) | Marine microbial communities from water near the shore, Antarctic Ocean - #284 | ecosystem: Environmental > Aquatic > Marine > Unclassified | place: Southern Ocean | collected 2014-10-01
ATTATAAAAAATGTTCATATTTCAGATCAAATAAAAAAAATTAACATTTAATTTAAATAGATTATTAAAAACAGATGATCAGTGAAGTATTGTAAAAAATGTTTAATGTCTGACACTCGACTGAGGATAACTTTTGAGAATAATGTATGTTCACCTTGTATTAATTATGAAAAACAACTAATTGGGAACAACGTAAGAGTGAATTAGAAATTTTATACGAAAATGTCTAAACGAAAAATATCAATTACTACAGGTACCAGGTCAGAATATGGACTACTTAGACAAGTAATCCAAGAAATATCTAAAAGTAAAAAACTAGAACCTTATTTGATAGTAACTGGAATGCACCTATCCAAAAAACATGGTATGACAATAAATGAAATTAAAAAAGATGGTTTTGATATTTATTCAAAAATTAACATGATTCCCAAAGGAGATTCTCCTTATTTTATGTCGCAAGCTTTAGGACATGGCATTATAAAATTTTCAGAAATTTTCAGAAAATTAAAACCAGATATTAATCTGATTTTAGGCGATAGAGATGAACCATTAGCTTCTGCATTATCTGCATCACATATGAATATCCCAAATGCCCACATTCATGGGGGGGAAAAATCGTTAGGAATTGATGAGTATAATCGACATGCATTAACAAAAATCTCAAACATACATTTTGCCGTAACAAAAAAAAGTCAAAAAAGAATCATAAGAATGGGTGAAGATTCAAAAAATGTTATTTTTACAGGTTCGCCATCTATTGATGATATTACTAATGGAAACATTACAAATAAAGAAATACTAGAAAAAAAGTATAAAATAAAATTTACTGGGAATGAGATTCTTCTAATCCAACATCCAATAACCACAGAATTTCAAAAGAGTGCTAAACAAATAGTTAATACTTTAGATGCAATTGTACGTCTAAAAAAAATTACAATTGCTATTGAACCAAATTCTGATGCAGGGAATAAAGCAATTTTTAAAAATTTAAAATTATATTCTAAAAAAAATAAATTCATTCACACATATTCCAGTATTCCACGGTGTGACTATCTAGGGCTTATAAAAAATTGTGGTGCTCTAGTTGGAAATTCTAGCAGTGGTTTAATTGAAGGCGGATATTTTAATACACCTGTAATTAACATTGGTTCTAGACAATCAGGTAGAGAAAAAGGAGGAAATGTTTTTGATGTTAACAACGATTCAACAAATTCAATATTTTATACTATTGAAAAAGCAATGAATTCTAAGAAAAATTTTAAAAAAAATCAAATTTATGGTAATGGGGATTCATCAAAAAAAATTGTTAAATTTTTAGAAAATGTAAAATTAGATAATTTAATACATAAACAAATTTGTTACTAATTTCAAATTATTTTTCATTACTGTTTAATGTATGATATTTTCTTTCATAGATATCATTAATTGTTTCTTTAAAAAGTTCAAACAAAAAATAATGTGAAATAGGCCCTAATTCCTGTTCTAATGTTGGTGGTTCATGAAGTTTGATCGGTTTTAGCACGATTATAGGACCTGTATCATAATTTTCATCCATATAATGAACTGTGACGCCCCAATCTATTTCTTTATTTTTTATTGCTTCGACTAATTCAGTTGGACCTTTATACTTAGGAAGGGGTCCCGGATGATAATTTACAAATCCTTTTCTTGGTATAGATAATAATGGAACTGTAATTTTTCTAGGATAACAATATGAAACACCTAAATCAAAATCAGTTAACGGGGGTTTATCGTGTATTGTATATATCTCATTTTTCAAGTTTTTTAAGTTAAGAAATTTCTTTATCTTTTCTACATGTCTTTTTTTTGTATATACGCGAATCATGTTTAATTTCTATTTTATCCGAAATATAAAAATTAAAATGAAGTTCTTTTTCGATTATACTCTAAAATATATGATAAGCACACAAAATTATGACATATTTTTAGTCATTATCTCTACTGTCCACATTACAGTAGATTCTAAATTTGTATGATATAAAAAAATATTGTTGCAGTAAATTTTACATCCAGTAAAAATAGAACCAGAAGGACTCGAATCAAGTGAACCTTCTTGTAAATAAAGAGTATCTGTAGTACTATCAAATATCCTAGTTGGTTCAGCATAAAATCTAGATAAAAGTAAAAAACATAGCAAATATTTAGTAAATAGTTCTAGATTATTTATGAAAAATGAAGATTGGAAGATACCATTATACAAAATATACACTGATGATGAAGATCTAAATTTAATTACTAAAATTATTAAACGTGGAAATAATTGGGCACTTGGACCAGAAATTCAGGAATTTGAAAATGAATTGGGGAAATACATTGGTGTAGATCATTGTCTTACTTTGAATTCTGGAACTTCTGCACTACATGCATCATTATTATCAGAAAACATAGGCAGAGGAGATAATATCATAATGCCATCATTTACATTTATTGCAACTGCGAACTCTGCATTTTTTGTAGATGCTGAACCAAATTTTGCAGATATAGAAGATACAACATTTGGATTAGATATAAATTCCATCAAGTCAAAAATAAATAAAAATACCAAAGCAATTATCCCAGTAGATATTGGTGGAACATCTAGTGATATTTTAAAAATTAATGAAATCGCCCAAGAAAATAATTTGGTTGTAATAGAAGATGCCGCAGAATCCTTAGGTTCAACAATAAATAATAAAAAAATTGGTTCAATTTCAGACATATCAGTTTTTAGCTTTTGTGGGAATAAAGTTTTGACAACAGGTGAAGGCGGTGCCATAGCTACAAATTCTAAAAAAATTTATGAAAAAATTAAATTAATTCGTTCACATGGAAGACAAGATAATATCAATTATTTTGATAATCCAGAAGAATCTCAATATTTAGGGATTGGGTATAATTGGAGAATGTCAACAATGACGGCGGCGTTAGGATTAACTCAATTAAAAAAATTAGATAAAATAATTAAAATGAGACAACAAAATGCAAAATTTATTTCATCAAAATTAGATAATATCAAAGAGATTTCAACACCAAAAACATTAGAAAATGCAAACCATATTTTTCAAATGTATACAATTAAATTAAAAAATAAAAATATTAGAGATAGATTACATAAATTTTTACTAAATAAAAAAATTTTTTCAAAAGTTTATTTTTCTCCAATTCATAAAACTAATTTTTATAAAAATAAATTTTCCAATATAGATAAAAAATTACCTGTTACAAATTTAATATCAGATCAGGTATTAACATTGCCATTATATCCTAACATGACAAATGAAGAAAAAAATTATTTAGTAAATTCTATTTCAGAATTTTTTGAACAAACAAATTTTTAATGAATTAAATTTTTAGATACCATAAATTCAGCAATTTTAAATTCTAACATATTATCAATCATAAATCCAGATTCAGGTGTAATTTCATATGGCAAAATTTTTGGAAGCATAATAGTTCGATATTTTAAAAATTGCAGTGTATTCAATACCCATAAACCACTTAATTGATAAACAATTGGAGATTCTTGTCTAGTGATAGGTTGATCCATAAGTTTTTTGGAAAGTTTTAGAAATCCTTGAGAATTTTTTTCCATCATATTAAAATAAGGATTATGATGTTGGCGATAAACACCAAATATTGCATTAGATTTTTTATGACGTAATTTTATTATAGATTGTGAAATATCTTCATTTCGAATAAAAGGTACAGTGCAGTCTCTTAGAACTATTTCATCAAAATCATATCCTAAATTTTTTAATTTTTGGATTCCATGTAGAAGGACATCAGATGTTCCAGCTTTATCTGTAGCTAATTTTTTTGGTCTTAAAAAAGGGACTTCAGCACCATATTTTTTTGAAATCTTTGCAATTTTATCATCTTCAGTTGATATTATCACGTGGCTGAAAATTTTAGAATTGAGACATTTTTCAATTGTATAAGCGATTAATGGTTTGTCTACAAATTTTTTGATATTTTTTCTAGGAATACCTTTAGAGCCTCCTCTAGCAGCAATAAAACAAATAGGTTTCATAAGATTATAATATAATACATCTTTTAATTTGTTTCATTAAATAGAATAATTAAATTGAATGAAAATTATTTTTGAAGGAATTCATTTACTAAAAAATCTGCAGAAGGTAGATTCATTATTTTTTGTATTTCATGTTCATTAATTTTTTGAAATAGTTCATTTGTTGAAATATCTTTAAGATTAACCGTAAGATTTTCATCCATATTAATAATATTAGAAATACCAAATTTTTCGGCATGTTTACAAAGAAATTTATCCTCAGGATAATTTTTTGGTGGAATTACCAACATAGGACATCTAGAGGCAATACATTCAGAAAATATACTATAACCAGGTTTTGTAATAACCAATTTTGATGCAGAAATTAGATTTTGAACATCAATAGAATTGTTAATTTTTTTATTATTAATTTTAATATATTTTGGATGAACATGAATTATGTTTAGTGTTTTATTATTTGTAATGAAGCGAAGTTTTGAATTATTTGTTCCCAAATAAACAGTGATAGGTTTATTTTTAATGCCTAAATTTTTTAAAATTGAATTTTTTGATGAGGTAGTTTTTCTATATAATAATGAAGAGTTTTTTGGTTTTCTCAAACCCTTTAATTTCATATGTAATGGTACTCTTATCGCAAGAGTACTCATTTCAAATGAATCATACAGCCAATCCAGCACATCATTGCTATATTTATGATGTGGGAAATTTTCTAAAATATCAATCCAAGTGAAATTTGCAATGGTTATACAAGGTATTCCTAATTTATTTGCAAGTCGGATACTAATAGGTGAAATGTCAGATATTATTAGATCTATTTTTTTATTTTTAAAAAATTGAACTTCATCGTCAATCCATTTTTTTGAATTGTTTATCCAATCATCATATAATGAAAATGTTTTTTCATAATCTGGAGAATTAGAAAAAATGTTAGCTATTGGACCAACGTCAGTTTGTGTTTTAACAATATCGTGTTCTGGCAGTTGTAATTTTAAAAAATTGTGTGCATTTGAGTTTTTTACTATAATTTCATAATTATATTTTTTTAATTGTCTTACTAATGCAATAGTTCTAGCAGCATGGCCAAACCCATGATCAGAAACATAAATTACAATTTTTTTCATAATAATTATAAAATGAATTTCAAGTAGAATAGTCTATTGATTAAATATGACATAGATTTTAACAAGATAGTATGAAATGTGTACTATTAGCCGGCGGTAAAGGAACACGTTTGATGGAAGAAACTTTGGAAAAACCAAAACCGTTAGTGCAAATTGGAGGAAAGCCGATACTATGGCACATTATGAAGTCATATTCCCATTATGGAGTCAATGAATTTGTAATTTGTCTAGGGTACAAAGGAAACATGATACAAGAATATTTTTCTAATCTAAATGAAAATTGGAATTGTACATTTGTAGATACTGGGCTAGAAACTATGACTGGCGGTAGACTAAAAAAAGTACAGAAATATGTGGAAGATGAAACTTTTTGTTTTACTTATGGCGATACAGTAAATGATCTAGATATTTCCAAAGAGATAGAATTTCATAAAAAAATGAGATTACTAGCCACGGTTACAGCGTGTATTCCTCCTGAGAAATATGGAATTTTACAATTAAATGGAAATATGGTAGAAGAATTTAAAGAAAAACCAAAAGAGGAAAAAAATTGGGTTAATGGAGGATATTTTGTATTAGAACCTGGAATATTTGATTTCATAGGCAATGATCCAGAAACAGTATGGGAAGAGAAACCATTGAAGAATCTTGCAACTAGTGGAAAACTTGCAGCATATAAACATCAGGGATTTTATCAGCCGATGGACACATTACGAGATAAAATGAAATTAAATAAATTATGGGATTCTGGAAATGCAAAATGGAAAGTTTAGCATTAATTTTAATTTTCTAATATTTTTTTTATTGTGTCAGGTAAGTCAGAATTATTTTTAATTTTAATGCTTTTACATCCAGCATTTTGGCCTGCCAATACATCTGAATCATTATCACCAATCATCCAACTAGATTGTAAGTCAATATCAAAATCATTTGATGCTTGAATAATCATTTGAGAATTTGGTTTTCTACATAAACAATTTTCAACTGGACGATGTGGACAAAAATAAAATGCATCAATTTTTGTATTGAATGGCAACAAAAAAGTTTGAATTGTATCATGTATTTCATTAATTTTTTGAACACTAGTTAAACCACGATTAATTGCAGATTGATTTGTAATAACTATTACAAGATAGTTATTTTTCTTTAATTCTTGTATATATTTAGATATATTTGGAAATATTTCTAATTCATTAATTGTTTTGACATAATCTTTTCTTTCTTTATTGATCACACCATCACGATCAAGAAATACAGCTTTATTCATATGAAAATTCAGGGGTACCAGTTTCTCTAATACAAGAAATAATTACATGACATAGCATCAAATGAAATGACTCTATAGTTAACATGTTTGTACTTGGAATTTTAATGCAAATGTCACAAATTTCTGTAAAATCTCCTCCAGACATTCCTGTAAATCCAATTAAATACGCACCAGATTCTTTTGCCAATTCTAATGCTTTGATAACATTTTTTGATGTACCACTTCCACTAAAAACAATAACTACATCATCTTTTTTAACAAAATTTCTTAATTGTTCTTTAAAGATTTCATCATATGATGTATCATTAGACCAGGCAGTCATAACAGGAATATTATCAGTAAGGCATAATGCACGGAATCTTTTTTGATCTTGTATAATAGCAGTTTTCAAAAGATCTGCAGTAAAATGTGAAGCAGTTGAGGCAGATCCACCATTTCCCATGGAGATTACTAAAGAATCAGATGATCTTGCGTCAAGTAATTTCTCTACCACTAAAGCAAACAAATTACAATCATCAGATAATTTGTTCAAACAAGTTGTTTGATCATTTAGATAATTAGATATCAATTCCTTTTTGTCAATCAATTATTTTGTACCTCCATAATCGTACATGTTAACAATTTTAGCACCGTCAGTATAAAAAGAAAATTTTACCTCTTTAATTTTAAATTGGTTCATTTTTTCAACAACTTTGGACTGTTTAGATTTTTCACAGTATAAAAGCAAATGTCCACCACCCCCCGCACCAGTTAATTTTCCACCTATAGCTCCAGATTTAATTGCTAAATTATAGAGTTTATCTATTTTATTATTTGAAACACTTTTTGAAAAGTTCTTTTTGAATTTCCAGTTTTCATTTAAAATATCTCCAAATCCAGTTAAATCAGATTTTTTAATATTATCATATAATTTAAAAGCTAAATCTTTTACTTTGTCAAGGGAATTTAGTACACGGGGTTCTCTATCTTTAATATCATTGATTTGATTTATAAGAATAGAAGAATTTGTTCTGCTGCCGATAAAAAATAACATTAAATTATCATCTAATTCTTTTAGTGTTTTTTGTTTAATTTTTACCGGAGAAACTTGAACTTTATTCTTTGAAAATTCTATTTTGTTAAATCCACCAAATGCTGCAATATATTCATCCTGTTTTCCCATAGGCCATTTCAAATAATTTCTTTCAACATTATGAGATGTTTCAGCTAATTCTGACTTAGATATTTTTTTATTATTCAAATGATGAATTACATTAACTAAATTTACTGAAAGTGAACTTGATGAACCTAAACCTGATTTAGGAGGAACATCACTGGAAAGAATTAGATTTAATCCTTTTTTATATTTTAAAAATTTTAAAATTCCTACAGGAAGTTCAATTCCAGATGTAGAAGTAATATCATCAAGCTTAGTTGGTGCATTATGAGTTTCAAAATCAGATGAAAAAATTTGTAACTTGTTGTCTTTTCTTTTATTGGCTATGACATAAGAGAAATGATTAATTGTACTTGAAACAACCATACCGCCAAATTTTTCATAATATTCAGGCATGTCGGTACCCCCACCACCAAAACTTATTCTTGTGGGGGATAATCCTAACAACATATTTTAAATTTAAATGTCTCCAAATTTAATAGTTAAGGAAAAAAATTTAATAATCGTTATTCTTTACAAAATTACGCCAGTATTCTAATGTATCATCTAAAATGATGTCAATAGAAATTTTTGGCTCCCAACCTGTAAGATTATGAAATTTTGAAGTGTCTCCAATTAATCTAGGAACAGCAGTAGGGCGTACATATTGAGAATCTTGTTCAACTTTAATATTTTTAATCGTAGATCTTAGTAGTAGCATTTGAATAATTTCACGATAAGAATGGATTTTTTTAGAATTATCAGAACCAATGAGATGTAATTCTCCAGGAGGGCAAGCATCAATTGCTATCCAATAGGCTTCAACCATATCACGAACATGTGTAAAATTTCGACGATCATCAATGTGTCCAGTTTTAATTATTGGTTCTTGTAACCCAGATTCAATTCTTGCAATTTGATATGCATACCAAGGTATTCCAAAAACATTATCTCTTCTAGGCCCTTCATGATTAAAAGCTCTAACTCTAATGACATTTAGATTATATGATTTGTGATAAACATATGAAATCAAATCTTGTGCAATTTTAGTTACAGCATATGGATTTACAGGATGTAATAATGTTTTTTCAGTAATAGGTAATTCATCTTCAGAGATCTCCCCATATTCTTCACCTGAACCAGGAATTAAAATTTTAGATTTTAGATTTAATTCCCTTACAGCTTCAAAAATATTTACAGTCCCTTTATAATTTACATCCATATAATGACTGGGATGATCCCATGAAGGACTTACAAAACTCTCTGCTGCAAGATGAAAAATTTTATCAGGTTTTGATTTTGTTATTGCTTTTTTAACACTTACAGGATCAGTGATATCACAGTCGATCCATTCTATTTTATCCATAATATGTCTAACATTTCTTAATCTAGACAAATTCCATCTCTTCAAACCATATACTTTACAATTTTTTTCAATAGCTAAATCAGCTAAATGTGAACCAACAAAACCAGTTATTCCAGTAATTAAAATTGATTCAGTCATAATATGTTCCAATTTAATTCTCTAATTAATCTTAGTATAAATTAAAATTTGAAAAATTTATGAATGAGGTTAAATCAAACCAAAATATGATTTTTGAAAAAACTAAAATTAATGATGTTTATAATATTTTGGTTGAAAAACATGAAGACCAACGAGGATTTTTTGGAAGAATATTTGATAAAAATGAATTTAAAAAACAAGGATTAGAATCAGAATTTGTACAGTCAAGTATTTCAAGTTCTGTCAAAAAAGGTACTCTGAGAGGAATACATTATCAAGTAGCACCAAATTCTGAAAATAAATTAATTCGATGTATTAAAGGAAAGGCTTTCACAGTAATTATAGACCTTAGAAAAAATTCTTCAACTTTTGGGCAATGGGATGGATTTGAAATTTCGGCGGATAACTATGCAATGAGGTATATTCCAAAAGGATGTGCTAATGGAACCCAAATACTAGAGGATAATACAGAACTTTTCTACTTAACAACGGGATTCTATTCTAATGAATGTGAAAGAGGGGTAATGTGGAATGATCCTTTTTTTAATATAAATTGGCCTCTAAAAATTACTGAGATTTCAAATAAAGACAAAAACTGGAAACCATTTGATCATAATACATGTTTAACATAAAATAAGTTTATGAAAAAATAAATAGAGACAAGAAGGATAAAAAATGAATGGTAGAAGATGAAATAATTTTTAATGAAAATCTGGACATAGACCCAAAAGCTAAGAAGTTAAGAAAAGAGATTTTACAATTAGTAAAAAATTATTATGAAATTGCACATAATCAAAAAGAATTTGTTCCAGGTAAATCCTTTGTTCATACTAATGCCAGAGTTTATGATCATGAAGAAATTCAAATGTTAACTGCTGCATCACTTGATTTTTGGTTAACCGCAGGTCGTTTTAATCATGAATTTGAAAAACAGTTAGAAGAATTTTTAAATATAAATTTTGTAACTACTACTAATTCAGGTTCTTCAGCCAATTTATTAGCATTATCTGCATTAACATCTGAAACACTAGAAGATAGAGCAATAAAAGCAGGAGATGAAGTCATAACCGTAGCTGCATCTTTTCCAACTACAGTCAATCCAATTATTCAAAATAATCT
>Ga0308019_10002655_pt1 | contig 10175 bp, 10 predicted proteins | sample Neamet284_FD_203135 | JGI IMG/M metagenome (GOLD analysis project Ga0308019, IMG submission 203135) | Marine microbial communities from water near the shore, Antarctic Ocean - #284 | ecosystem: Environmental > Aquatic > Marine > Unclassified | place: Southern Ocean | collected 2014-10-01
GCTCGTTGATCCACTGTAGCCCGGCACAGTAGACTCCAATACACCAGACATACTGTCTGAAACAGTAATTGCCTGCCGAATTTTTTCCGCTCCCACTATCGTTACTTGATTGGTCATCATTGCCTTTCTTGCATCGGTTCTGGATGCAGTAACAATAACTTCCTCAACTTCCTCCAGTTCCGTATCTTGTGCAGCTAACGTCGCGGTTACACTGCATAGTGCTACTACCATTATTAGACCTTTCACTTCTATATTTCTCCTGTAAGTGTTACTGCGGGAATGTAAGTGTTACATATGGTAATGATAATCATAATCATTTGCAAATAATAATCATTTACATTTGCATCGATTGGTTTTAAATCTATTTTTGGGGATAGCTTCTATTTACTTTGACCTTTCCCCCAAAATGGCCAGTGGCGCGCCACAGGATAAAAATGCACCCCATAGCACGCACCTCGAAGTGGGGGCTAACTTATGTTGAGGAAGCCCCAACAGCCATTACATCGGCCTTCTGCAGCTTAAGGGGGCTTATTTGAGGGACGGGGGGGGTGCTAACGCACACAGCTTATGGTTATAGTTGCTGCCTACACTTGCTAGAGCTGATTTTAAAGGAGCATTAACATGAAAAAGCTATGTCTATTGATTGCGCTGGTTACGTCACCTGTATTTGCTCAGGAAGAAGAGCAGGAGATTCAAATTGAGATTGAGGCTGGTGGTGGTGTTGAGGCTGGTATTGCCAGTAGTGATGGCGGTGTTTCTAGCGCAATGGCCGCGTATCCTGATAAGTCCGTTTGGTTCAGAAATTTTCGAGACGCTGATGACGATGCAACGTATTGCTGGGTTGATGAGAATGAAGAGCCTCGCTGCAAGCTAGTTGAAGTAGAAGAAGATTAAGCCAACCAATCAGGAGAACACCTATGAAGAAATCACTCTTACTCGCAGCAATGCTTTTATCTAGCGCAGCTCAGGCTGAGACTTGGGTTTGTTCTGAGGTTTCATCATCCGGTAAAAGTTTCCTGTTAACGTTTGTTAGACAGGATGCAGAGTTTTCCTTGACTGTAACTACTCCTAAGACTCAAGAAGAAAAATCTAGGACTATAGAATCAGAGCCGTATGAAATACTTGTTGAGACTGACGCTATGCTGACGTTGGCGAAGATACAACCTGATGGGAAAAGAGTGTCAACTTTTATGATCAACAAAATAACTAATCAGTTTGTCAGTAACGCTACTATCTTTGATGATGAAATACCCAGATCAGCCGGATCTTGCGTAAGGATATAGCTAACCGTGTAATGATTTAACCGTACGTGGTTAAGCAGGCACGCGGTGGAAACCAATACCGGTTAGCCGGCTAATCCTCAGCCAACGCTTTTATAGCCTACAAATGCAGCAAATTGGGCCTGTTTGGCGCTTATACCCTGAAAACCACCTATCTTAGTGCCTCTCAAGCTATACCTGACAGCCTATATTTATAGTATCTTCTGGGTATGCATAAACTATTAACAACAAGGGACAGGCATGATTGCATCAATCACTGGTAGATACGAATTAGGAGACTTCCAGCTCCAATCTGATGTTGTTCTGAGAGATGCATTCATTGGATTTCGTAGTTATGGCTCACTTAATGATTCCCGAGATAACGTCATAGTATTCCCAACTTGGTATACGGGACTCAACGACCAGGTCGAACCTTACATCGGATCAGGAAAAGCTCTTGATCCCGAAAAGTACTTTATTGTTATTCCTGATATGTTCACCAACGGTTCATCAAGCTCACCTAGCAACGCTCATGAGATGCACAAAGGATTGGATTTCCCCTTAGTTACACCATTCGACAACGTCAAGGCTCAGAGACGGTTGCTCGAAGAAAATTTTGGTATTAAAAGCGTTGAATTAATGGTCGGATTCTCAATGAGTGGCCAGCAAGCTTACCACTGGGCAGCGCTGCACTCAGACTTCGTAAAAAGAGCCTGTACGATCTGTGGAACTGCTAAAACCTCGCCGCACAATTGGGCGATGCTTCATGCCTATAAGGCTTCAATGGAAACCTCCCAAGATTGGCAGAATAAAAATTGTGAAGACTGGGATCCAAAAGTTCTCAATGTTTTTGCCAGTATTGGAGCGACGATGTCTATGTCGCAGGATTGGTATCGAGACGGATTATATCTTACAGAGGGAGTATCAGAGGTGGGTGATGTTATCGAAAATATTAAAGGCTTGTTTAAGCCGTGGGTCCCCGCAAACATCTATGCCCAAACCCTAACCTGGATGTCGGCTGATGTTTCTAATAACTCGACTTTCAACGGTGATTTAGAATCAGCGCTCAGAGCAATTAATATTCCATTTTTGATGTTGCCTTGCGAAACTGATTTGTATTTTCGTGTTGCCGATAATGAAGCTGAGCTGCCGTTCATTGATGGAGGCAGGTTAAATGTTATCCGGTCAAAAAGTGGGCACATGGCTGGCCTTCCAGGATTCAGTCCTGAAGATGACGCTTTTATTGACCAACAATTAATAGATTTTTTACAACCTCGTGCCTATTAAGATGTCCCTCAAATAGCCAGAGTGACGAAAAGACGGCCTTTTAAATAAAGAAAAATTCAATGATGCTAAGAGAAGCTCTGAGGCAGATGGACATAATTTCTGAGCCTCTCCTACTCACTATAGACGGTGAGAATTCCAGTTATAAAGTAGGTGATTATGAGTATTCCCTTGATTGCTCCAAAGGCATTCTTAGTAACGCTTTAACTAGTGGCGTTACAACTAGCTGTCTTGGTTCACTTACTAGTTTGCATATATATTTACTAACAGACACGGGCAAGATGGGCATGTCTGACCTGTATGGAGCGATAAGCTCTTCATCTGTGAGAAGAGACACCGTATCCGCCAAAATTTACAACTGCACCAAATTCTAAGTGAGGTAACCTGATGGATTTAACTATATTGACTGTTCTACCAATTTTTCTTTCTGGAGTTATTGTGGGTATGATTGTTTTCCACGCAGGAATTATTGCTCCTTCTTTGTTCAAGAAATTTGCTGCTGCAGAAGTCGGACCATTTTTGCGAACAGTTTTTCCACAGCTATTTTTACTAGTCTTAGGTATAGGCATTTGTTCATTATTGGTTTCATTCCTTAATAATGGGTCGATGGTAGGAAAGATTGTCTCTTTCATGACAGTAGCTTTAATGGGAATTTGCTATGCGATTATCCCAGCAACAAATTCCGCGAAAGATTTGGGCGATGAGACTGCGTTTAAGAGGTTGCATAGATTAAGCGTGATTCTAACTGTAACTGTATTATGCCTGAATTCATTTTGGATACCTTTTGTCTGAATAGGAAGAATGAAAACTGCACCAAATTCTAAAGGCCACAGGATATAGCTATCCGTGTAATGATTTAACCGTGGGAATTTCTGACTAAGTTGTAAAGTCAGTTCTCATAAAGCTTCTCCATCGATATAGATTTATCTATGACTCATTATTTAATTAGTAAACGAAAACATTCCTTGAGTACTATCATATCCTTTTATGAAATAGGGCATACAAAGGTCGTTTAAAAGCGTTGGAAGGTCTGGTAGATATTAGTTAATAGGAGGTGCTAATTAATTTTGAAAATTGGGCAACTGAAAACTAATGAAGCTACTAGGGCCTAAAGGAGTCACACTCTAAATGTCGCGTAAAGACCGTTATTCAACTAAAGCCATACCTCCCGATTTTCGTGTCTACCGATCCCTCTTGTTAGGCGCATTTGCATCAGTTCGCTTAAGCCGCAAGATTGTAACAGTTCAATAACGCTTTTTTTGTCGCTGCCCTTCAATGAATCTACGTAGTTTTGTAGGCGGCTTAATAAATAGAAGCGGTAGGGTTGGGCAATGGCATTTATTGTTGTGCCTTCAATATCAAAACTGGCAATGCCAACATGTCTTTCTGCGATAGTGCAGGGGTCCATTGTTCTGTTCTGCTGCAGCCAATCGTTAATAGTTTCAGCAGCCGCTCTTGTTTCAGGAACGAAATCGATGGCTATGTGTTTTAACACCTCAACAATCGACTCGGGTATTTCGTCACTAGGTAGGTAGTCCTCTTCTTTTCGATGAAATTCTCCAATGTCTGGCTCTGGTCGGTTCATGCGCTCAACCCAGCGATAGAGCCGAATGGCCTTGGTTTGCATGAGGCGAATCGGTTTTGGGTCTCTGCCAAGGTGGCCATACAGAGGTGCGATCAAACCAAAGTCACCAATGCTCGGTTTGTTGCCGAGCAGATAGGGATAACGGCTGAAGTGTTGGTCCAGTTTTTCCATGAGAGAAATATACAGCGTCTCTACAAGTTTAAACGTCGATGGCACCGCACCGAAGTTTTCTCCAGAGTTACGCATGCGATTCATTTGCTTCTCTGCCATCTGTTTTTTATCCAGATGAGGCGGGATAAAACACTCAAAATGGAAAGTCAGGAAATCGAGGTTTTCTTCAGGGAAATTCCAACGATAATGCATGGCAGGCCGCAGCAACCCCTCGGTACCAATGACATCAAACAGCAAGCTAAGAGTCTGCTGCTTAGGAGTGACAGGCGAAAAGCACTGATTATTAATTGCTTCGTAATGATCTATGATGGCGGCACCATCGCGAACTACTTCACCTTCTTCAGTTTCAATAACCGGAACACTGCGGCGCCCACCCATCTTGGGCAATACATTCTCCTGGAAATGTTGTGAAGTCGGCAGGGTTTCTTCATAAGGAATGCCAGTTTTGATGAGATAGCTACGAGCTCTTCCAGTATAGAGCGAAAGAGAAGATCCATAGAGAGTAACTTTAGACATAGATATTTTTCTTTTGATAGTTGTAATTTAAATCGGGACTAGATTAGGTGGGTCGAAATTTAAAGGGGTTAGAGCACTTTGATTAGGAAGTGCTAAAAGAGCATCAAATTACCCTGACCCTTTAGAATTAGACCTGTCTGGCTCGCTAGTGTGTTGAAGCCCCCTAAAAACAGTCGCCACAATTACACTTACCCAAACCCCATAGGCTATAACAGCTGTCGTTACCCAATTGGTGGGCAAGATCAGGAAAGCTGCGATCCAACTGGCGAAAAAAAAGGGAATCCGACGCATTGCTCTTTTGGCTCTTTGTAGAGGCGTGAGCTTGCTATTGGTTAGCAAAAAGGGCACTGGCCTTATAAACCAGCCGTTGGCCAGGAGCAGTGCAACAAATACTGGAAAAGGTCTGCCCTTAGAATCCAATTCGGGTTTGCCATCCAATTGTGCATCTTCGATGTTGTCAGTTTGCTCCAGGGATTCGGCGATTTTCTGATAAACGTAGCACGCCGTCGGCCGTTCTGCGGCGCCGCCTATATTGGCGCGAGTCGGCAGACTGCGCCAACGGTAAAGAATTCTCTTGTTACTATCTATACCCAGAACGCCAGGCTGGAAATAACCTTTTGGGTGCGAGAGGCGGTCATCTGTGTTTGTGATAAAGGAGGTTTGTTCATTGATAAATAGTTCCAGCCAGCCCCTATCTCTGCATTGCTTGGCAATTTCTTGATGAGGGTCTCCTACAGTTTCAAAAGTGAGTTCCCAGTCTGATTTTGCATCGTTGGCAAGTCGCTGGGGTTCGCTCACAATTGCATATAGCTCGCCACCCGCTGCACGAATTTTATCGACAACGCCGTCTTCAACGTAGCCTCGTAACTCGAGGCGACAGGGAGGTCACCAGAATCCTCGGTAGAAAACCAATACTACGAATTTGTGTTTTTTGATGGCGTCGTCTAACCACCACTGCCTGGCCCCAGGAGGAGGGTCGAGTTCGGCTTGAGTTCCATTTGAGATGGCCAGCTCGTCAGCAAGTGAAACAGCAAAACTGTCTCCGCTTCGAACGACGTTAAATTTCTTTTGTTGGCAGATATCGCCACCGCAAAGTACGAGGCGAAGCTCTTTTTTATCGCTCGGTGCGAGTGAGCATTCGGCGTCGACAATACCTGTGACTGCAAACTCGTCTGAGGATTGTGCATTAAACCAGTTGATTGCTGCATCCACTTCCGGTTGCAGTGTTTCTGGTATTGAGTCGCTTACTTTGGCCACTGAAACTCCTGATGAGGTTTATGTTGCCTAACGCATTTCGAAAAGTAGATGCTAGCACTAAAAGTAATGAGTTTACATTAATAAAATAATGAGGGATCATTATATATTAATGGATAATCAGCGCGTTATCTTCAGAAATAGAAGAGTGAAATCTTCGAGGAACTTTTAAATGCCCACCTTGGTAGCCCGTCAGGCCCGGACTTTAGAGACTCAAAAAAGATTAATGTGGGCCATGGAGAAACTCAGTGTTGAGAAGGGTCCTGACAACGTTAATGTAAATGAATTGATTCAAGAGGCGGGACAGAAGAATGGGTCCGCGCTGCAATACCATTTCAAAAGCAAGGAAGGTTTACTAGCAGCGATTCACAGATCGAGATTCTCTCAAACTCAGGCTAAGAGGCGAAAGATGTTAACTGAGTCCCTAGCAAAGAATAACGCTCTTTCTTTACGAGACCTATGTCATTTGGTGGTAGGTCCAACGTTTCAGCTCTGTAAAAGCGACTCTGGGCACAGGCAATGGGTTAATGCCTGGGGAGCTAAAAACGCAGCTATAGCGCGGCCTACGCTCGAGGAAGAAACAGTAGATAAAGGCAACAGTCTGCAAATAATCAAGAAATTACTTAAGGAGTCACTACCTCACCTCGATGACTCAATGTTTGAGGATCGCTACCTCAATGTTGTGCGATTTTTAAATCTGTCAATGTCCAACCAGACAAGAGAAAAAGCGGGATTTATAGGAAAGAAGGCTGACCTCTTTTTGAGCAATTTGGTGGATATAATTTGGGGTCTGTTCATGTCCGAGGTCTCGGACGAAACAAAAGCGTACCTTGATAAGTGATGAATGGTCCGCAATTTTGGAGCGCGAATCTACTCAAGGAAACAAGGAATGAATTGCAGGTTATTCAATAAACATTCGGTAGGGCGCGAGTGCTTATTCAAGACTGCGATTGTTGAATAACCATAACGACGTAATAAAGGCTCAGATATGAAAAAGTTTTTAATACCCTCTGTCATACTGCTAGCTCTTGGAGGATGGCTGTTTTCACAATACTGGTATTATATGCCAGGCATCATGATTAGGTTCACGAATCCGGTCGGAGAATTTCAGGAAGTGACCTGGCAGCAAGGCCCTGAAACTGTGAGCGATGAATCTCAGCCACCGAATATATTGTTGATTGTGGTGGATGATTTAGGCTTTAACGACATCACGTTCTACGGTGGGGGCATGGCAGGCGGCAGTGTTCCAACTCCCAACATAGATTCTATAGCCGCACAGGGAATACATTTTCCGAATGGATATGCAGGTAATGCTTCTTGCGCACCATCCCGTGCAGCTCTATTAACTGGACGCTTTGCGACTCGGTCAGGATTTGAGTTTACGCCAGCTAATCCACAAATGGCTGAGTTTACCAACACACTTACGGCCACAGATGATTATAATGAGGAGAATGCCGCAAATTATCCTCCGGTAGAGTCCTTAGGCTTGCCAACGAGCGAGTTGACGATTCCAGAGATGCTAAATGCCGCGGACTACCATTCTGTTGCGATAGGTAAATGGCATCTTGGTCGTGCTGAGGGACTGCGGCCGCTGGATCAAGGGTTCAATGAGTTCTTGGGGTTCTTGGGAGGAGGCGCAAAGTTCATGGAGGAAGATGATCCAAATGTGGTTAACTCAAAGCAGGACTATGATCCAATTGATAAGTATCTTTGGCCAAATCTTTCCTACGGTGTTCAGCATAATAATGGCGCAAGATTTAAACCAAATTCCCACATGACAGACTACTTTAGTCGCGAGGCCATCAAGTCAATTGAAGCCAACAAGAATCGGCCATTCTTCATGTATCTGGCGTACAACGCGCCCCACACACCGCTGCAGTCAGAAAAGGCGGATTACGATGCCTTATCCCATATTGAGGATCATACCGAACGAACTTACGCTGGGATGATTCGTGGTCTTGATCGTGGCATTGGTCAGGTTCTGCAAGCCCTCGAAGACAACGGTATTGATGATAATACGATTGTGGTGTTCACGAGTGATAATGGCGGAGCCCACTATGTAGGCTTGCCGGACTTGAACAAGCCCTATCGCGGTTGGAAGATGACCTTTTTTGAAGGGGGTATCCATACTCCATACTTTATTCGTTGGACTGATAGAATCCCGGCAAACAGTCAATATGATGCGGCCGTTGCCCATATAGATATTTTCTCAACAGTTCTCGCTGCCGCAGGTGTCGAGCAGCCGCACGATAGAGTCATTGATGGCGTCAACCTGTTAGACCACGCGTTGGCAGAACCGCCGCAAGCATTAAACCGACCGCTGTTCTGGCGAACGGGTGGTTATAAGGTTGTGCAACAAGATCATTGGAAGGTGCAGATTCAAGAGCAAAACGGCAAGACCTGGTTGTTCAATTTAAGCGAAGACCCCACTGAACAAAACAATCTTGCAGAGGCAATGCCTGAGAAGTTGGCGGAGTTAACAGAAATTTTGTATTCAATGGATAGTCAGATGGTGGACCCGCTTTGGCCTACTATCATAGAAGGGAGGGTAACCGTAGATCACACGCTTCGTTCCCCGCCGGAAGGGGAGCACGAAATAGTTATTTGGGCGAACTAAGCGTTATGAATCAGAGGGGTCAGAGCACTTTGATATTATAGCAGGCTGAAAATGAGTCGTGCCCAGAGCCAACCTCGGCTAGTCAATTAGATCATTTATTTATATCAATATACCGTACCGCTGTCTGTATCCTCCCCCCTCCCCTAGGGGGCACACCCCGATAAGTCAGAATGGTTCCATCTCACCTCAATACATATTTCAACGGTGCTCACAACTGTCCTATGCAGCCTGCGAGCGTTGACCTTTCCTATTTAATTTATTTTTAAAGGTTGCAGTCCATTTCGATAGGTGGCCAAGTCAGCGCGCAGCGTCCCATGGAGCTGGGTTCACTTAATCAGCCGTTAGGCTTGGCCATATATCTGTTATAGGCAGCTGCCAGTTTATGCAAAAAGGTATAAATATTTTCATAGAAGGCTAAATATTCACCAGCGGCCTTCCGATCGCCTCAGATATCGACGTAGATGAGGCTGTTGGTTCTTCGTCCTATGGCAATATTACTGCCATGGACTGCCAAACAGGTGAAGTGAAAAGGAGAAATTGTAATTCCCAGCCAATGATGGCAGATACGGTGAGCACTGAGGGTGACCTGGTGAAGCAGGGAGCCAGATCGGCCACGAAATAGCTTTGTTGACACGGCTCTAAATAAACTAAGCAGTCAAGATAATAATCATCAGGCAGCTAAAAAAGAAGATGGCTTGAAGATAAATAGTCATTATAATTCTCCTTATTAAATAAGAATGAGAATTATTATCATTAACGGAGGATAATGCAAGGAGAAATTATCAACCCGACGCACTTTGGTCACGAACTACCGAGTCAGGATACCAACCCTTGGGGTGGCATTGCCTTTATATAGGCCTATTGAATTATTTAAGCACTGTATCTAGGTAATTAATACGAATGAGAATAATTATCATTTGCAATAAAGCCTTGTTCCACTACAATACTCCCCTTAGGCGCTTTTTTGACGTCTTTCGATGGTCATGGTCATGGCCGTGTACGTTCTGCTCCTTCGCCTGATAAATGGCAAGAAGCTGACGAACGCTACTAGCAGATATAGCCTGAAGGCTACGGGGTAAATAATTTATGGGTACTAACACAAGTTTATTGCATCGCCTTAAGACTAGTTTGATTCTTCTTGCTAGTCTTTTTGCCATCCAAAATTCTTATTCGCAGAATGAGGTTGAAGAAATAGTAGTTATCTCATCGAGAACGCCTCTGCCTTTGAGCGAAGTTGTTGGCTCTGTGTCGACTATTGACTTGGAGGATATGGATACGAGGATCGTTGCAAATATAGCGGATATTGTTAATAAAACAGTAGGTGTCTCAGTAGGGCGAAGCGATTATCTGGGACGTTCGGTAAATGGCGGTTATTCGATCCGAGGGCTAGGTGGTAAGCGCGTTAACATACTGTTAGATGGCGTGAGAGTTGCGGATGCGTACACCGGATACGGCCGAGACCTAGTTGATACTGATTTACTAAGTAGGG
>Ga0308019_10002659_pt1 | contig 10164 bp, 10 predicted proteins | sample Neamet284_FD_203135 | JGI IMG/M metagenome (GOLD analysis project Ga0308019, IMG submission 203135) | Marine microbial communities from water near the shore, Antarctic Ocean - #284 | ecosystem: Environmental > Aquatic > Marine > Unclassified | place: Southern Ocean | collected 2014-10-01
AAAGAAGAGTCCAAGTACTAGAAAAAAGAAAGATTTTTTTTGCTGGTTGTGGGGTTTCTGGAGGAGCCCTTGGAGCTCGTTATGGCGCTTCGCTTATGTTCGGAGGAAGTCCCAAAGCTTATCGCCTGTTAAGCCCTATTTTAAACCTTATCGCCGCTAAAGACGCCTTGGGGAATCCCTGTCATGCTTATTTGGGTTCCGAAGGAGCTGGACATTTTGTAAAGATGGTACATAACGGTATTGAATATGCCGAAATGCAACTCCTAGCAGAAACCTTTTCGGTATTGTCTCGTCAGATGAATCACACAGAAATAGCTTCTGTTTTTAACGAATGGAACACGGGTTCAGAGGCGAGTTATCTATTAGAAATTACCGCTAAAATTCTTCAGAAAAAAGAAGGCAATTACTTCTTAATTGATTTAATTCTAGATCAATCGAGTAGCAAAGGAACAGGTATGTGGTCAAGTTCTGCTGCCTTAGCGCTGGGAGAAGTTAATACGATGATGTCTTCCGCTGTTTTTTCACGCTATCTTTCATTGATGAAAGCACAACGAACTTTGTTGTCTCAGAGCAACCCCCGAATCTTTAAGTCCAACACCCTTGATCTATCTGTGCTTAAAAAAGCATATGGATTTGCCCGAAAAATCAATCATATACAAGGATTTAACCTAATTGAACACGCGGCTAAAACCTATGGATGGGAGTATAAGCCTACAGAAATTGCTCGTGTTTGGACGCAAGGATGTATCATCCGGTCTAATTTAATGGAGCGCCTTGTAAAGGTTTTTTTAAAAGAAAAAAAGTTGCTTCAAAACACGAACTTCATTGGTTTACTCAGTAATGCCGAGTCTGATGCTGCCGTTTTAATTCATCATGCTGTGGATCAAAAAATTGCTTTAGATTGTTATTCAAGTGCTTACAATTATTGGATTGCGCTATGTACAGAAACACTGCCAGCAAATCTCATCCAGGCACAACGTGATTTCTTTGGCGCCCACAGCTACCAAAGAGTTGACAAGCCTTTAGATCAATATTTTCAAACCCAATGGCAACAATATGATTGATTATTCCTTTCTTTTTTAAGTCCTTATTGGAGTTAGTTCTTTCCATGAGATTAATTGAATATTGTTTTTCTCAATTTTGGATTTAATTTCTTGACTCATGAATATTTCAAAATCTATTTGCCTCCATTCAGAGCCAAAATTAGGATGGTTAATGGTTATAGCTTTCATTTCAGGATCATTAAAAGCAGGATGAATTAAAATAATATTTAATCCGCTTTTTATATTTTCAATAAAGTCTAAATAATAATCTTTTAATCTATTATTTGAGAAGTGTTTGTAATTAGCGATGCAGATATTATCAAACACAAAATCATTTTTATTAATATTTTCTTTTGCATTTAGTCCAACCATTTCTAATAATTCATTATTTAAAAGTACTGGAAGATTATAAAACTGCCCTAATTCTTTATATAAATTGAAAAACTCCTTATTTACTCCAACACTATACATATGTGAATCAATATGAGTTGGATTTAATCCATAATTCAACGCTTTTTCTATTTGTGCTTTTAGTTCTTTTTTCACCTCTTTTTCATTGGCAAATTTTTTAAGTTCACCTCTGGTTTTGAAAAAATAACCATTTTCATCAACTAAGCTTTTTACATCCTTAACTGGAGACACAGGACCAAATTTATAATTTTCCCATTCACACGTAAGAGTTAGATGAATACCATAGTCAAATTGAGAATTTACTTTAGCATATTTACCTATTTCATAAAACCAAGGACAAGGAACCATAATACTATAGGAGTTGACCACTCCTTTTTCAAGACTTTCAATAATAGCACTGTTTTGAGAATGTGATAACCCTGCATCATCTGCGTGAATAATCAGGAATTTTGTTTCTTCAAATTTAAGTTTCATTATAATTCGCTTGAACTTCCTGAAACTGGAATTAATCGGGCGTTTAGATTTGGATCATTCATATCCTTATCTATAGGAAACATAGGCCGTTTAATGTTTTTATATCCTAAACGAATTAAATTCTGATCAACACCGCCTGGAGTTAAAGCCATTACCCAGTCTTTTTGAATTTCATAAAGTTCAGGAACTAGGTAGCCAATTTTTACAATTACTATGTCAGTCTCATGGAGACTTAAACCTAATTCGCTAAAATCTTTTTCATGATGATAGGGCTTTCTTTTATTTGTTACAATAACATTTATACTTCCAGTCTGAACTACCACTTCAGTTTCCGCATGAATATCTCCTTTTTTAATTTTCTTTATAATTCCTTTGAGTAAAATTGGAGGGGAATATCTATTATCAACTTGAGCTCCTACATAAGCTTCAATTTGCTTCCCTTCTCCAATTTTTAATGCTTTATTAATAAGATCAGGGCCAGGAATAGAAGCATATATTAATGAAGGCCCTTTAATAGATTTAAATTCTTCTCTTTCTAATAATTTTTTTAGAGTCCAAGTAACATCTCCAGCTCCTCCAGCAGTTGGATTATCTCCCATATCACTAATAAAAAATGGAGTTTTATCACTATTAATTGCTTTTTTTAGGCTTTCTTTTAAAGTCGTTGTTGGTGCAACGAAATCAAATTCATTACGATATTCCCAAAAACTTTTTGCTAATTTCTCAGCAGAGGATTTCACGTTTTTTTCATTATCTCCAGTTACTACAACAACAGCATGATTTCTAGGTTCATCAGCCCAAGCATATCCAATCCAAATTGCAGCATCTAAGACTCCATTAATTTTAGAAATAGGCTCAACTTGTGAGTAAAGTTTTTTGCCTGGATCTATTCTAGTACTAGTTTGTTCACCTGGAAGTAGAATAGGTATAGGTATCCAAGCTTTATATAATGGTTTTCCTTTTCCGTTTTCAATTCTAGTTAATAAATTTTCTAATGCTCTTTGTTTAGATTCCATAGCGTCTTCATGTGGAGCCATTCTATAGCAAGTAATGAAATCTGATTCTTCAGCAAGTTTTTCAGATACATTTCCATGTAAATCCATTGAAGTTGAAATAATAGTATTATACCCAACAACTTCTCTTATTCTTCTTATATAATTCCCCTCAGCATCATTTAATCCCTGAACACTCATGGCTCCATGTAAATCTAAAAACAATCCATCATAAGGAAGATTTTCTTTAAGAAGATTTAACGTTTGATTTACTAATGATTCATAAGCCTCTTTAGTTACAATTCCACCAGGCAAAGATTTTCCAACTAAAGTAGGAAACCAATCTGCTCTTTTCCTATTATTAGAATTTTCAGATAAAAACGGATAGCGTTCAAAAATTTCATCACCAAATCTGGGATGAAAAGCTTCTTCATGGGTTACAGCAGGAGAAAAAGTGCTAGATTCAATACCAAGACCAGCAATAGCAACTTTTGGGATAGTTGGAACAGAATCTTTCTTTAATTCAGTTAAGAATAAAATTATAATTATAAAGGAAAGTAAAATTAAGGTTGTTTTCTGAAAATTTTTTTTCATAATTAAATCAATTTTACCATAATATAAATATTTTTAATCATTAAATTTTTACTTATCAGATTAACTCCAGGTATTTAGCAAGAAATTAATAAAATTTTTGTAAAATATTTTATCAATATCTAACTCTGAATAACCTCTATTTTTCAGAATAGGTTTTATCTTTTGGAGATCAGCAATTGTATTTAAATCAAATGGACATTGCTCATTTCCAAAAGCCCCATCTAGATCTGATCCAATACCTACATAATCACAATTTCCTGATAATTGGCAAATATGATCAATATGATCTACTATTTTTTCTAATGAAAGATTTCTTTCTTTAGGAGTTGAAACTCCTCTTTTCCATTCTGGAATAATCATCCATGCATCTAGACAAACTCCTATGACTGCTTTTCTTTTAATTAACTCCTTAAGTTGTTTATCATTAAACTGTCTTTCATTTGGAACAAGGGTTCTACAATTGTTATGGCTTGCCCAGACAGGTCCTGAGAATCTTTCCATTGTTTCCCAGAAGCTTATATCACACAAGTGTGTTGCGTCAAGAATTAAATTAAGCTTTTCGATTTCATTTAACAATTCCCTTCCTCTAACACCAATACTTCCTGATGAGTCAGTTCCATATGCATAAGTTCCAGGGCCATAATGAGCTGGACCGATCGCGCGCAAACCGTCTTCATATGATTTATTGAGATGTTCCATTGATATAATCGAATCTGCGCCTTCTAAAGACAATATATATCCAATAGGCTTTTTCGAATTATTATCCCAATTTATTATATGATTCTCAAGATCTTCTTTAGACTTTACTTGTATCATTTCCTCAAGACTTTCCATAGCCCTATACCAAGCTAATTGACCTTGAGTTTGAGCCCAAGCCTGCTCAGGAGAATTCCAGCCTGGTAAATTATTTTTAGGTTTTACATATCTGGCAATCTGTGTTGCAACACATAAACCTATATTACCATTTCTCATTGCTTCTAAAGAAACAGTCCCTTTTCCGCGGTCAGGTTTATCAGTGAGAAACTGCTCTTTATCTCGTATTTCATTAACTGGAAGAATAAGATTTCTATTCCATTCAAGAGCATTCATAGCTAGGTCTAAATGCGCATCAAAAATTAAAGACATTATTTAATTATTTAAATTGTAAGTTCTTGATTTTACTTGCCAAATTGAAGAGACTCTTTCTTTTTCAATGGTTTGAACATACTCATATTTTGCGACTGTAGGACATATATGATATGGAGTTGCATAAACAATATCACCTACTTCATACTCATTTGCTTCAGATGTTTCCACAATTAGATGTTCCTCGCTTTGACTTATATGTTTAGCTTGATCAAGCCCATGAATTATAACTCTAGGTAGTGGCATTTCAGATGCAACAGATTTGTGTCCTAAATCAAAGCAAAGAAGATTTTCTTGTGGCTTACTAATAACTCTTGAAACGACAAGGGCTCCTATTTCAAAATTCATTTCAGGAAACAGACTTTCATAACCCGCGTCCCATAAAAGAGTGGTTCCAGGGCTCAAAAAATTGCCTTTTCTTTTTGAATGTATATTAAAAGTTGGAGAGCCTCCGGTTATTATATTGGGAACTTGAACTCCTTCTTTTTCTATTTCATTTTTTATATCATTAACAAATGAATATGCTTTATCACACTCTTCTTTTCTTTTTTTATAATTGTTATGTCTGATGTGGCCGTCGTATACGTGTAACCCTTTAAAAATTAAATTTTTATTTTTAGAAATAGCTTTAATTAATTCAGTGCCTGAAGCTTTTGAAAACACACCAGTTCTATTCATTCCGTTATTAATATCTAACCAGAGTGCTAATTTAATATTTGTTTCTTGAGCTATTTGAGTCATTAATTTTAGCGTATTTTGATTGTCCACAATAGTAGAAAATTCAATTTTTGGAAAAGAACTTTGTAATTCAATCAAAAGCTTCAAATTCTGAGTTGAGGGTTGAATAGCAAGTAAAATATTTTCAACTTCACAGCTAGCAAGCATATTAGCCTCACAAATCGTAGCACATTTGAATTTTTTTATACCAAACTGTTTTTGAAGATTTACTACTTCTTCTAGTTTATGTGTCTTCACATGTGGCCAAAGTCTACTTTCAGAACCAGCAATTGAAACCATATTTTTAATATTCCTATTAATTATTTCTGGGAAAATTATTAGGCCTGGACTTATCAGTTTTTCAGAATCAATAACGTTAAACCAATCCTTTTGAGATAAATCTTTTTTCATATGCCTAAGAATGTAATTCGAAAATTGCTTCTATTTCTACAGGAATATTTCCTGGAAGAATATTGCCTACAGCACTTCTCGCACCTACACCAAGGTCTTCTCCGAAAACATCTCTCATTAGCTCACTAAATCCGTTAATCACAAATGGATGTTCCTCGAACTCTAAAGTGCAGTTTACCATCCCTAAAACTTTAACTATTTTTTTAATTCTATCTATATCTTTAAAATGTTCTTTAATTGTTGCTAACATGGTTAAGCCAACCTGTCTCGCTACAATTTTCGCTTCAGAGGATGAAAGATCTTTGCCAACCTTACCTTTAATTAGGGTTCCATCTTCTTTTAATGGACCCTGGCCTGAAACAAACAATAAGTTTCCAGAAATAATAATAGGTTTATATAGTCCTGCAGGTATAGGAGGTGATGGTAGAATTAATTGAAGTTTTTCTATTCTTTGGGAGGGAAGTGTGTTCATGTTTTTTAAATAAATAAATCTAATACTAATACTCCAATAAGACCTATAATACCTATAGAAGTTTCCATGACAGTCCAAGTTGCAAGCGTATCTTTTACAGAAACATTAAAATACTCTTTAAATAACCAGAAACCCCCGTCATTAACATGAGAAAGCATAAGGCTTCCAGAGCCAATTGCTAGAACCATTAATTCTGGATTTACATTAGTATTTGTAATTACAGGAACTAATATCCCTGCAGTCGTTAGTCCTGCAACAGTAGCTGACCCGACACAAACTCTTATTAAAGTGGCAATAGCCCATCCTAGCAAAAGCGGAGACAAGCTTGAAGTTTTTAATAAGCTCCCAATATAAACACTGACCCCACTATCAATCAAAACCTCTTTTAAAGCTCCAGATCCAGCTATAATTAATAAAACCATAGTAACTCCCTTAATTGAGTCAGAGCATTTTTTCATAATTTCATCCATACTCCTTCCTTTAAAAATACCAAGAGTATAAATAGAAAACATTAATGAAATCAATAAAGCAATAGAAGGATTTCCGAAAAACTCTATATAAGTAAAGAAGTTGCTTTTCTCAGAAATAAAAGCTGTTAAGATCGTTGAAATACTTATTAAAAAAACAGGAAATAAAGCTGAAAAAATACTGATGAAAAAACTTGGTAATTTTTTTTTATCAAAAACTTCAGGAGGAGCAAAAGATTTTAAAGGTTTAGCATCAACCTTTTTTATAACTCTAGATAATATTGGCCCCGAAATGACAATAGCCGGAATGGCAATTATAATCCCGTAAATTAATGTTTTGCCAATACTTGCGTTAAAAAGAATTGCAACAGCAGTTGGTCCAGGGTGAGGAGGTAAATATCCGTGTGCAACCGATAATGAAGCCAATAAAGGAAGTCCCACGTACATTAAAGGAAGTCGAGAAGAAGAAGCGATGGTAAAAACAAGGGGGACCAAAATAACAAACCCTACTTCGTAAAACATAGTAAGACCGATAATGAAGCCAGAAAGCATGACGGCTAATTGTATGTTGTTTATTCCGAAGAAATCTATTAACTTGAATGATATTTGCTGGGCTGCTCCGCTGTCTGCAATTATTTTTCCAAACATAGCTCCAAGTCCTAAAATCATAACTAATGATCCAAGTGTATTTCCAAACCCGTCCTCGATCGATTCAATGACTTGATTGATTGGCATTCCATTAGCTATTCCTATCACTAAAGAAACTAAAATGAAAGAAATAAATGCATTTAATCTTCCAAAAACTATCAGAGTAAAGAGCAACAAAATTCCACAAACGACAATAAAAAGGGGCATAAATATTATGTTTTATGTTTAAGTTTCAATATAAATTTAAATTTAATAAAATTAAGTTCAAAATCTAGTTAGACTTCAAGTCTTTAAATCAAATGATTATATTTACTAGGCCTATAACAATATAGTTTTGTTTATTAAACCTTGTTTAGATGAAAAAATTGATTGCATCCTACGGAGAGATACTTTTAAGAATAAGTCCTCAAAATCATTATGATTTAATTGAACAAACTAATTTATTCAGAACTTTTTTTGGCGGATCAGAGGTAAATGTATCTTGTAGTTTATCTCTTTTAGGGCATTCAACAAAAATTATTTCAGTTTTACCAAATAATCAACTAGGAATTGCTGCAAAAAAGAACATGCAACAATTTGGCGTTAATACAAATAATATTTTCTTTGAAAATGGGAGAATGGGCACGTATTACTTTCAACATGGTGTTTCAAACAGAGGTGCCGAAGTAATTTATGATAGAAAAAACTCATGCTTTTCAAATAAATTAATTACAGAAGATGAATGGGTTGATGTTTTAAAAGACTCTAGTCATCTAATTTTATCAGGAATAACTCCTGCACTTTCAGAATTTTGTATGACTAACATATTAAATTCAATTGAGCTTGCTAAAAAATTAAAAATTAAAATAGTTTTTGATTTTAATTATAGAAGAACTTTATGGACAAAAGATCAGGCATCGAAATTCATTAATAAAATAATACAGGATGTTGATATTGTTTTTGGTAATTTGGGTGTTATGGTTGATTTGTACGATTTTAAAACAAATTCAATTAAGGATTATATTCAACTAGAGAAAGCAACTTTATCTGCATCGAAAGCTATGTCTGATCTTGGAAATTTTGAGCAAATAGGAATGACGATAAGGAATCAAATTAATGCAAATGAAAATGTTCTTGGAGGGCTAATTAAAACTTCTGATGGTGTTTTCTTAAGTAAGCCCATCAAAACAAGAATAATAGATAGAATTGGAGGGGGAGATGCTTTTGTTGCTGCAGCCTTACACGGCATAATAAATCAATGGAAGGGTAATGAAATTATAAATTTTGCAGCAAATGCATATTCAATTACACAAACTTTTTTAGGAGATATTAATATTATGAAAGAGAATGAAATTATTAAAATTTCTTCACATGAAAACCAAGGTCATCTTACTAGATAATTTTTTATGAGTAACGAAATAGTAAAAAAAATAAAAAAGGCAGCGGTAATTCCTGTTATTGAAATTGATTCGGTTGAAGATGCAATTCCTTTAGCTAACGCTTTATTAGAAGGAGGTATTAATATAGTTGAAATAACACTTCGTTCATCCAAGGCAATCAAATGTGCAGAGAAAATTATAAAAAACATTGAAAGTATTAGCGTTGGTGTTGGAACTCTTATAAGTGTTGATCAAATGACCTCTGCAATTGATATTGGAGTTGATTTTGCTTTTTCACCCGGGTGTAATCCTAAAATAATTAATTTAAGTATAAAAGAAAATCTATTATTTATTCCAGGTATTTCAACACCAACAGAAATAGAAATTGCTTATGACAATGGCTGTAATATTTTAAAATATTTTCATTCCGAAAGCAATGGAGGTTTAGCTTATTTAAAAAATATTTATAAACCATATAATCATTTAAATTTAAAATTTATACCAACCGGAGGAGTTAACTTCTCTAATTGTTTAAATTACATTAACAATGATTTTGTATTAGCTATTGGAAGTAGTTGGATAGCGCCAAAAGAATTAATTAGATCTAAAAATTGGAATTTAATAACTTCAAATGCAAGAAATTTCTTAAACAAGATTAAAAGAAACTAAGAAGTAACTTTTTCATAATCTCTAATTTATCAATACAATGTTTGATTAATCAATCTTTTTCAATTTAACCACAAAAGAAATGTAGTGAATGGAATCAGGAGGAATATGATGAGATTAAAAATACCTGATTTAAAAGAAGAAGATATGACTGTGGTTTAGTTGCATTGGTCTCTAACCCACTCTGCTGAATTTGAATGACCTAAACTTGCTGCTTTTCTCCAATCTGCACAAGCACCATTTAAATCACCAAGATCTTCTTTTGCAATTCCTCTGTAAGAATAAGCAACTAATGAGCCTTCTGAAATACAAATTAATATTGTTAAAACATCAGATGAACTAGATAGACTCAATAAAGTAAATGCTTACGAAAAAGAACACAATATCAAGATCCTATAAATTCACTTTTTGATCACTTTTTAGCTTTTTTTGCTCATTTTTAACGTTTTTTGAGCATTTATTGATGTTTATTACTCATTTTTGGTGTTTTTCTGCTTTTTAATATTTTGACTTTAAATCACCTTCAATTTATTATATTTAATGCTATGAAAAAGCTACTTCTTGTTTTACTGTTTGTTCCATTAACTTCTTGTTTTAAGGGTGATGGAAATAGTAATTCAAATGAGTGTAAGGAAAATGAAAACATAAAAGAAATAGCTTGTACAAAAGATTATAATCCTGTTTGTGGATGTAATAATAAAACGTATTCAAATCAATGTATGGCTGGTGCTTGGGGCATAGAAACCTATACAATGGGCGAATGTAACTGAATCCATATCTTCTTCA
>Ga0308019_10002663_pt1 | contig 10151 bp, 10 predicted proteins | sample Neamet284_FD_203135 | JGI IMG/M metagenome (GOLD analysis project Ga0308019, IMG submission 203135) | Marine microbial communities from water near the shore, Antarctic Ocean - #284 | ecosystem: Environmental > Aquatic > Marine > Unclassified | place: Southern Ocean | collected 2014-10-01
AATAAGAAATCTGAACTTGGGTTTAAATTAACTGAACCATCATCGTTCAATACTCAAACAATTAATAAAGCATATATTTTTCAAAGAAACCAATACTGTTGATATGTAGAAATAAGTTATAATTTTGTGCATTGCATGCGCCCGTAGCTCAGATGGATAGAGCGTTAGATTCCGGATCTAAAGGTCGGAGGTTCGAATCCTCTCGGGCGTACAAATTTAAGTTTATACTTCATCATATTTTTTTAATAATGATACTAATTGATAAATCTCAATGTAAGTATTATATAAAGGGTTAGGCGCAATCCTAATAACATCTGGCTCTCGCCAATCACAGACTACATTATTTAATTCTAAGTATTTTTGGACTTTTTTACCATCCTGAATAATTATAGATAATTGGCAACCCCTTTTCTCTGGGTTTTTTGGCGTAATAATTTCAACGTTTGGAAGTATTGAATTAATTAACTCTTCGAGATATCCAGTAAGTTTTCTACTAGCTTTTAGAAAACTCTCCATACCGACTTTATTGTATATATCTAATGAAGCTTTTATTGGAGTCATGCTAAAAATTGGACTATTGCTAACGCTCCAACCTTCAGCTCCTTTTATTGGATCGAACTCTGAATCCATAGAAAATCTACTATCCATACTATTCCCCCACCACCCTGTCAACCTTGGTCCATTCCATTCGCAATGTTTATTATGAATGAAAATACCAGATGGTGCACCTGGCCCACTATTTAAATATTTGTAGTTACACCAGGCAGCAAAATCTACATTCCAATCATGCAATTTAAGTTCAACATTCCCAGCAGCATGCGCTAAATCAAAGCCTACATAAGCACCCACTTCATTAGATACTTTAGCAATTTCTTTCATATTATATTTCTGACCAGTATAATAATTAACCCCTCCTAACATTACAGTGGCTACGGAATTTCCATGAGCTTGTATTGTTTTAATTATATCTTTAGTTCTTAAATGTTTTTCACCAGGTTTTGATTTCAGTTTAATTAATGACACTTTTGGGTCATAGCCATGAAGTTCAATTTGTGATGCTATCGCGTATTGATCAGAAGGAAAAGAATTTTCTTCAATAATAAATTTATGACGTTCATCTGTAGGCTGATAGAAAGAAATAAGCAAAAGGTGTAGATTGACAGTAAGAGCATTCATTAACATGATTTCACCATCTTTTGCACCTACTAGAGGCTTAAAGTCTTCTATTAAATGCTTATGGAAATTCACCCAATCAGTAAAATAACCTTTAGCACCATTTTTAGCCCATATTTTAGATTGTTCTCTTAAAAGTGATTCCACAGATTTTGGTTGAAGTCCTAAAGAATTACCAGAAAAATATAAAACAGGTGAAGTTTTATTTTCAGGGTAATAAAACATATCACGTATGCTTTTTAGAGGATTTTCATCATCAAGTTTGGAAGCGAATTCTTTAGAAAATATTTTTTTCATCTACGCGCCAGACCTACCACCATCCACTGTAATATCAATGCCATTTATAAAGCTTGAAGCATCAGAAGCTAAAAAAGCTACAGCGTTAGCTATCTCTTCTGGCTCACCAATGCGCTTAGAGGCACAACTCTTTGCCCACGTAGACCTAATCTCTTCTACTGATAATCCTGATGCTTTAGATTTGGCCTCAGCTAATTCTTGCAAACGACTTGTGTTTGTATACCCAGGCAATACATTATTAACCGTGATACCATATTGTCCTATCTCAAGAGCTAAGGTTTTTGCCCATTGAGCAACTGCACCTCTAATCGTATTACTTACGCCTAGCCCAGATATCACATTATTAACAGATATTGATATAATATTAATAATGCGTCCATATCCTAAGTCTTTCATTCCTTCAAATACAGATTTTACCAAAATTTGATTGCTAATTAACAATCTTTCAAAACCTTCTCGAAATTCATCAATCTTTGAATCCAATAATATACCTCCATGTGGACCACCAGAATTATTTAGCAATATATGAACTGGTTTATAGAGCTCATTATTTACAATCTCATTTAATTTTTCAGGATTATTAAAATCAGCACAGATTGTTGAATGTTCCTGACCTTTATTACTAGATAAATTATTTAATGTGTTTTTTAATTTATCTTTATTTCTAGCTAGTAGAATAACCTCAGCACCTAGTTCAGCCATTAAAATAGCAGATGCTTTACCAATACCATCAGTTGATCCACAGAGTAATGCTCTTTTACCTGTTAAATTAAAGTTCATGTGTCTTTCCTAACATGAAAATAGAAATTCAATTCATCTTTGATTTCACTTGGCAAGTCTGGTAATGCTGACCTAGGTATTAAAAAAGTCGTTAAATCGCTAAAATCACTAAATATGCGATGCTTTTGGGTAGTCTCGTTAAGATACGACGATCCGGTTGATCCACCAGACCCAATCTTCTTGCCTATCATTCGAGAAACCATCAGAACATGGCGAGAACGCCATGTCGTAAAAAGCTCGTCAACATCAGCTAGTTTTGTTAATAAAAGATATGGATTATGTAATATTGGTTGATCTCTATAAAGAAGTATTAATAAAGCTGCTTGAGTTGCTTTGTAAGATAACCTCCAAGAACCGTTCTTTACCATTTTAGAATGTTCTTTTTTATTTAAAACTATCCCAAATGATAATTCTGTCTTTTTATATTCATTTAGATACTTAGTTTTTTCGTTTTCAGATAACTTACTATTTGTTTCAATAATAGTTCTATCATCTGAAAGCATTTTTTTAACTGCAGATTCATATTCTTTCCAAAAAGATGTTTTTCCCCAATTTAAAAATGGTGTCCGCTCTAACCACTTTTCTATTAATATAAAAAGTGTATTTTCAGATTCACTTTCTATTACTTCTTTGTTATCAGATTTATTAAGGTAAGCTTTATAATTTTTCCCACCATAAGAGTATCTTTTATCTGATAAAAGGCCAAGTTTATTTTCAATTTTTCTAAATTGAACACTTTGGAAACCTGAAGCTGGAACTAATAAATCTCTAAAATCAAGAAAGTCCATGGGTGTCATAGTTTCAAGGACCCTAATTTGATCAACTAAAATTTTTTGTATTTCAATAATACGGTTTAATCTTGAAATTGAAATGCTAACATTCGACTCCACAACATTTTCCTCAGCAAATATATCCAAAACAGAATCCAACTCATAAATGATTTGCTTAAACCATAGTTCATAAACCTGGTGAATAATTATAAACAACATTTCATCATGAGCATGCTGATCAAACTCATCGCTAATAAGTTTTTGACTATCTAAAATTTTATTTAAACCTAAATAATCTTTGTAATATTGCGATTTATAAGGTTTATCTTTTGACATTATTTCAATTCCTTTTCTGCTGCTTCAATTGTGTTCTCAATGAGCATAGCAATTGTCATTGGACCAATACCACCAGGTACTGGAGTTAGATATGAGGCTACTCCTTTAATAGAAGACGCTTCGCAATCACCTAAGAGTTTAGAACTTGTACCATTTATAGATTTCACACGATTAATACCTACATCAATTACAACTGCCCCTTCTTTTATATCACTACCTTTTAAAAACTCGGGATATCCTAAGGCTAGAATAACTACATCCGCTTGTTTAGTATAATTGGAAATATTTTTTGTTCCAGAATGACATATTGTTGTTGTAGCATTGGAGTATTCTCTCTTAAGACTAGTTAAGATAGAAATAGGTCTACCAACAATATTACTACGCCCAACTACTACAACATGTTTATTAGAAAGATCTATTTTGTAAAATTCTAATATTCTCATAATACCCTTAGGAGTACAAGGTATGAATAAAGGCTTTCCTAATGCTAGTTGTCCTAAATTTATAGGATGAAAACCATCTACATCTTTTTTGGGATTAATTGCATTAACAATAGTGTCATTATTAATATGATTGGGGAGTGGTAATTGAACTAAAATACCGTGGTATTTATTATCAATATTAAGCCTACGAACAATTTCTAGTAAATCTTTTTGAGAGGTCTCATTTTTCAAGCTAATAGTTTCAGAAAAAAGGCCTAAAGATGTAAATTTTTTAGTTTTGTTTCTTACATATACTTGAGAAGCTGCATCATCACCAACTAAGACAACAGCTAATCCAGGTACGATAGAATTGGAAACTAAATTTTGAATTCTTGACTTAAGATTCTCGTAAACTGATGCACTGACCACTTTACCGGATAAAATTTGAGTATCCATGGGCAGACTTATAAACTATTGCTGAATTGCTTCTTCTACTATTTCAATCAATGAAGAAACTCTACTCTCTACATCGCCCTTAATATTATCTTTGCTACGCTTTTCAGCAAAAAATTCATCTGCAATATTCATAGCAGCAAGAATTCCAACTTTTGCAGGAACTTGAGGTGTAGCAAGGTCTTCTTGAACTTCTCGCATTTTACTGTCAACATATTCAGCGATATTTTTAATATACGAAGCATCAGCTGGTGCTTTGATTGTGTATTCTTGACCGTATATTGTAACTTTTACAAAATTTGCACTATTTTCCATTCATTAACTCACTTAAGATTATCTTAATTTAGCACTGTATTTTTTAGAAACAACCCGTATAATTTCATCTATCACTGGATTTACATCTTTATCTTCAAGTGTTTTTTTAGTACTTTGAAAAATTAAATTTATTGCAACTGCTTTATTATCCTCACCTATTGAAATATCACGAAAAATACTTACAGGTTCTGAATCAATAAGTATACTTTTCCCATTTTTATTAATTGTCTTAATTATATCTCCAACTGGGACTGATTCATCAAGGACAAAGTTAAGATCTCTAATCATAGATGGATAAACAATTACGGTTTTATATTTACTTTTTACATCAGCTAATTCCATCAAATGTATTAAGTCAAATTGAAACCCATAAGATTCGCCAATATCTAAATTAAGTAGGTTTTTAAATTTAGAAGATATTTTTCCCATATATCCGATTATATTAGAATTTACTTGTATAGTTTGAGCCTCATCTAAACCTATTGTATTTTCATCAATCCTATTGTAGCTAACATCGTTAATACTTAATCTTTTTAGTAATCCAGTGACTACCCCTTTTACTAAATGAAAGCTAACATGTTGTGAAATATCAGAATGCACAGATGGCTTGATATATAAACCATTAGTTATACCAGATAATTGCAATTTTTCCTCAATACCTAATAATCCTGCACTCTTTTGTTCAAATACATTACCCCATTCAAATAACATAGTATCAGGATTACCATTTTTTAAATTGAAATTTGCAGTATCTAATAGACCTTGAAATAAACTAGTTCTCATTTGACTCATCTTATCCGATAAAGGGTTAATCATCTTAACAGGTTTAAAGTCTAATACTGAAATTTTCCTAGAAGACTGCAGTGAATTACTAAAAATTTGATTAAAGCCAAAACCGGTTAAAATATTTATAATTTTAGATAGCGAAATATGTGGATCTGTCTCTTTGTCATTCAATAGCGCATCATAGTTAAAGTTCGAAGGAATATTTTCGTAACCATAAATACGAATAACTTCTTCTATTAAATCTACTTCTCGTTCAATATCTGGGCGCCAAGATGGTGGCTTACAAACCCACTCTTCACTTGCTACCTTAACCGAGAACCCTAGATTAGTTAAAGATTGATTAACAATTGAATCGGGTATTTCACATCCAGATAGAACATCCAACTTTTCACGAGACAATTTAATTGATTTTTGATCTATTTTTTTTGGATAGGAGTCTATAATACCAGGAACCCATTTACCCTTCGTAATCTTTTCTAATAATTCAATTATACGCCAATATGCATTTTCTGCACCATTTGGATCTGCGCCACGTTCGAAACGTTTGGATGCTTCAGTTGACATACCTAAAGACTTAGCTCCTTTTCTAATAACTGGAGGATTAAAATATGCACATTCAATTAATAAAGTTGAAGTTTCAGTACTAACTGCTGTATTTATGCCTCCCATTATACCAGCAATTGCAATAGGCTTTTTACCATTAGTTATTAATAATTCATTCGCTGATAAAACTCTAGACTCTTCATCCAAAGTAGTAATCACCTCACCTTTCTTAGCTCTTCTAATTAAAATTTCTTTTGAATCTATCTTATCATAGTCAAAAATATGAGAAGGTTGACCCATTTCAAAAAGTACTAGGTTAGAAATATCAACAACATTATTAATAGATCTTTGCCCAATTGACTCGAGTTTAAGTTTAAGCCAATTAGGCGAAGGTGAAACTTTAATATTTTCAACAATTCCAGCAATATACCTTGGGCAATCATTTGGATTCTCAAAAAAGACATCAATCTTACTATTAGCAATATTTTTTGTGAAAGATCTTTTGTTGTAAGAAGGGATATTTATTTTTTTATTTAATTTAGCTGCTAGATCTCGGGCAACACCAAAATGGGAAAAACAGTCTGGTCTATTTGGGGTTATATCTAGTTCTAAGGTTGCTAAATATTCATTTAAATAACTTATGAAGGATTCACCAGGACAAGCTCTTTCATCTAAAATCATTATTCCTTCATGTTCATCTGATATACTCACTTCTCTCTCTGAGCATATCATACCTTCGCTTATCTCTCCACGTATCTTAACTTTACTAATTTTAAAATCGCCAGGAAGGACAGCACCAACAGGTGCAAAGACTATTTTTTGACCTATATTAACATTCGGAGCACCACAAACAACTGATAGTGTATCCTTACCATTATAAACTTTACATAAATTTAATTTATCCGCATTAGGATGCTTAATTTTAGCCTTAACCTCTCCAATTATTAAATCGCCCAATCTTGAAGTTTCATACACCTCCTCTGCTTCCAGGCCGAGCATTGTAAGCTTATCTGAAATTTCATCTTTTGTTAAAGATGTCACAATAAACTCTTTGAGCCAGTTAATTGAAATACGCATTAAAATTGCTCCAAGAAACGAATGTCACCTTGATAAAAGAGTCTAATATCATCAATGTCATATTTTAGCATACATATTCTTTCAACGCCCATACCGAAGGCATAGCCATGCCAAATATTTGAATCTATATTAACAGAATTAAAGACTTCAGGGTCTACCATCCCACAACCTAAGATTTCAAGCCATTGATTCCTTTTTTCACTCCATATATCAACTTCGGCACTAGGCTCTGTAAAAGGAAAAAAGCTAGGCCTAAAACGCATTTTTGTATTATCCCCAAACATTTTTTTAACAAAATATTCTAACATGCTTTTTAAATCAGAGAACGAAGCTTTCTTATCTACATATAGACCCTCTACTTGATTAAATAGACAATAACTTTTGAAGCTTATAGCTTCGTTCCGATAAACTCGGCCAGGAACAATGTATCTCAAAGGTGGATCTTGGTCTTCCATTAAATGAATTTGAACATTTGAAGTGTGAGTTCTTAAGACAGTTTCAGGATCTATGAAAAAAGTATCCTGCATATCACGAGCGGGATGCTCAGGCGGAAAATTGAGAGCACCAAAATTATGAAAGTCATCATCAATTTCAGGTCCATAAGCAATAGAGAACCCTACATCTGAAAAAATTGATTTTATATCATCTAAAGTTTGTTGTAGTGGGTGTATATGGCCAATCGGTACATTAATTCCTGGCAAAGATATATCTATACTACTATTATTTATCTTATCTTTTGTAATAATTGATTTTTGATTGAATACGTAATTGATTTCAACCTTTAATTCATTTAATAACTGACCAGCTAAAGGTCTATCTTCAGGTATAACATCTTTCATCTCTGAGAAAAGACCCGCGAGGAGACCTTTTCTTCCAATATATTTAATACGTAATGAATCTAAAGATTTTTCGTTATTGGGAAAGGGATCTGAATCGGCTCGAAATTGAATTCGAACCGATTCAATTGATTCCTTCAGTTTCATCTAACTGTTTACAGCTTTTGCTAACTCAGCAAAGGCATTGGGCTCATTCATAGCTAATCCAGCTAGAACCTTACGGTCGAGATCAATTCCTTTTGCTTTAAGTCCTGAGATGAACTGAGAATAGGACAAGCCATGTTGCCGCGCAGCTGCATTTATACGAATGATCCATAGACGACGAAACTGTCGTTTCTTTTGTCTTCGATCACGATACGCATACAGTCCTGCCTTCTCGACTGCATCTTTTGCAGTTTTGAAGTTGCGGCTCCGGGCACCATAGTAGCCCTTGGCCTGCTTTATTACTTTACGATGTCTTCTGTGCTTTGGCACAGAACTATTTGCTCTAGGCATATTATTCTCCTATTTATTGAGCAAGCATTCGACGGACGCGCTTTTCTTCAGATGAATCTACCAAGTCAGGTTTACGCATCTTACGTTTTGCACTGTTACTCCGGCGAACTAGCATATGGCTATGGTTTGCTTTGTTTCTTCTTATTTTACCAGTACCTGTTAAACGAAATCGTTTAGCGGCACTGCGTCTTGTTTTCTGCTTTGGCATTGACTATCTCCTATTTACCAGTCAAAACGATCGTCTGTCGACGACCCTCCAAGTTACCTTGTTTTTCAACCTCAGCGAGGTCTGAAAGCATTTCAATTATTCTATTTAAAACTTCTAGGCCTAAATCAGTTCTGGATAATTCTCGCCCTCTATACATAAGAGTTACTTTAAGTTTGCAACCCATAGTTAAAAATTTTCTTCCTAAATTTATTTTAGTTTCTAAATCGTGATCATCAATTCTAGGGCGGACACGAATTTCCTTAACTTTAACCACATGCTGTTTCTTCTTATTTGCATGTGCCTTCTTTTTCTCTTCGTATTTGAGTTTACCATAATTAAGTATTTTTGCTACAGGTGGTTTAGCATTTGGCGCAATTTGAATAAGATCAAGCCCAACATCTTTTGCTTTCTCAATAGCTTCTTTTAGATTGGTAACACCTAATTGCTCACCTGTTTCAGATATTAATCGAACTTCACTAGCTGGAATATCTTCATTTATTTTTAGTTTATTAACTTTCGCGATGGGGTTTACTCCTTTGTTTGATTTCTGATGATAGGGTTGACAAAAGTTTATCTACTTCAAAAGCACCCTGGTCACCTACTAATCTACGTCTAACTGACAAGGTGTTGCTTTCTGCTTCTTTTTCACCAACAATTAACATAACAGGAATTTTATTTAATTCTGCTGTGCGAATTTTTAAACCTATTTTTTCTGGGCGATCATCTAAGTGTAATCTAATACCAGCTTTTTTAAATTTTACTTCAAGACTCTTTGCATAAGAATGGGCTTTTTCAGAGACGGGTAAAATAGTTACTTGCACTGGAGCTAACCATAGGGGGAAGTCTCCTCCGTAATGCTCAATTAAAAAGCCAATAAAACGTTCATGAGTACTTAGTGGAGCACGATGAATACATAAGGGTGTTTCTTCTGAACCACTTTGATTAGTAAAAGTTAAGTTAAAACGTTTAGGAATAGCAAAATCAACTTGATTCGTTGCAAGTGTGAATTCTTTACCTATGGCACTCCATACTTGAACATCGATTTTAGGGCCATAGAAAGCCGCTTCACCCGGAATCTCAACAAAATTTATTCCACCATCCGTCAGGGTCTTTCTGACAGCATCTTCTGTCTCAATCCACAGTTCACTTTCGTCAACATATTTTTTACCTAAACCTGAAGGATCATGCAAACTTAAACGCATTTGATATTTTTCAATTCCAAAAATTTCAAAATACTTTAAATACATATTGCAAACATCCAAAAATTCTACTGAAAAATCAGTTTTTGAACAGTAAATATGCGCATCATTCATTTGCATACTTCTAACGCGCATAAGACCAAAAAGTTGACCCGACTTTTCATATCGATAACAAGTACCATATTCAGCTATTCTGTACGGAAGGTCTCTATAGCTCTTAGGGATCGCATCATAAATTTTGTGATGATGAGGGCAGTTCATTGGCTTAATATAATATTCAATTCCATCTACATCCATAGCAGGATACATTGATTCAGAATAAAGATCTAAGTGTCCAGATTTTCTATAAAGGTCACCCTTTGTTAAGTGAGGTGAACGAACTTGATGGTAACCATGAACGCGTTCTGTCTCTTTGGCTAGTGATTCTAATTCTTCAATAATAACGCCACCATTTGGCAACC
>Ga0308019_10002664_pt1 | contig 10146 bp, 8 predicted proteins | sample Neamet284_FD_203135 | JGI IMG/M metagenome (GOLD analysis project Ga0308019, IMG submission 203135) | Marine microbial communities from water near the shore, Antarctic Ocean - #284 | ecosystem: Environmental > Aquatic > Marine > Unclassified | place: Southern Ocean | collected 2014-10-01
TTAGTGGGATTGGTAAGTCATTTCGATCTCATGTAGCTAATTCAATTATTAAGGCACCTAAAGACAATATTAGGCCTGTTCATTACAATTGCTGGGAGGCTATATATTTTGATCATAATATTGATCAATTAAAAGAAATAGCTAGCCTTGCTTCTGAAATTGGCGCTGAAAGGTTTGTACTAGATGACGGCTGGTTTAAAGGTCGTAATAGTGCCAACTCCAGTCTTGGTGACTGGGAAGTTGACAAGAAGAAATATCCTAAAGGTTTAATGCCATTAATTAGTCATATCCATTCTCTTGAAATGTCTTTTGGGTTGTGGTTTGAGCCTGAAATGGTTAGTCCTGATAGCAATCTTTATCGACAGCATCCTGAATGGATAATGGGTCACAAAGACCAGGTACTTGGAAGAGATCAGTTGGTCCTTAATATTTCTATTAAAGATGTTGAAGATTATCTTTTTGAGAAAATTTCAGCATTGTTAACTGAGTATCCAATTGATTATATCAAGTGGGATCATAATCGAGTTCTGCCTTATCCTGATGCCTCACAAACAAGAAGTCTTTATGTATTACTTAGGCGAATTAGATTGGCCCATCCAAATCTTGAAATTGAATCTTGCTCATCAGGTGGTGGCCGAATAGATTATGGCATTTTAGAACATACACAAAGAGTTTGGTTGTCTGACAGTAATGATGCAATTGAAAGGTTGCGTATTCAGCATGAGGCAATATTGTGGCTGCCAACTTCAATAACAGGAAGTCATGTTGGGCCTAAAGTTTGTCACACTTCTGGTCGTGAGCTTCCAATAGCTTTTAGAGCGTGGGTAGCAGCACAAAGACATATGGGTTTTGAGATGGATCCTCGTGAACTATCATCTTCAGATAAAACACTTCTAAAAGCAGTTACTAGTTGGTGGAAGGAAAATCGTCAATGGATGAGAGATGCAAATATTTTACGTCTACCTTGCATCGATAAAAGCGTTACTGCTGAAATTCAAATTAATTCAATCGAAAACCATTTTGTTGTTTTTGCTGGTCAAAATGCGTCATCAGGTTTTAGCTCACCAGTACCACTGGTGTTAGCTGGGCTTGATTCAATGGCAATGTATAATGTCTCGTTACATAACAAAAATCATATCAACTCTCTTGGTAAATCAAAAGGTGGTCTTTTGCAAAAAACATTGAAGCTTAGTGGGCAATTTTTAATGAGTCATGGCTTACAATTACCTAAAGTTTTTCCAGCGAATATGATGGTAATAGAAGGGGATAAAGCTGCATGAGTAAAGCTAACAATCGTCGATCGTCAAATTGGTATGGAAAAATGGATAAAGATGGTTTTATCCATCGTAGTTGGATGAAAAGCCAAGGTTTTCCAGATCACGTCTTTGATGGGCGCCCAATAATTGGGATATGTAATACGTGGTCTGAATTAACCCCTTGCAATGCAGGTTTAAGAACTTTAGCTGAAGGTGTTAAGAGAGGCGTTTGGGAGGCAGGAGGCTTGCCACTTGAATTTCCTGTAATGTCTTTGGGTGAAACTCAAATGAAACCAACTGCAATGCTTTTTCGTAACCTTTTATCTATGGATGTTGAGGAAAGTATTAGGGCTTATGGAATTGATGGTGTAGTTTTGTTAGGTGGCTGCGATAAAACTACACCAGGACAATTAATGGGTGCAGCAAGTGTTGATTTACCAACAATTGTTATCTCTTCTGGCCCTATGCTAAATGGCAAATATAAAGGCCAAGATATTGGTTCTGGAACTGATGTATGGCGTTTTTCTGAGGATGTTAGAGCTGGAGATATGTCTTTGCAAGATTTTATGTCTGCTGAAACTGGAATGAGTCGCTCATCTGGGGTGTGCATGACTATGGGTACTGCATCTACAATGGCAAGCCTGGTTGAAGGGATGGGCTTAAGTTTGCCAACGAATGCTGCTATTCCAGCTGTTGATGCAAGGAGAATGGCTCTAGCGCATATGACAGGAAAACGAATCGTTGAGATGGTTGAAGAAGGTTTAAATTTATCTAAAGTCCTTACAAAAGAAAGTTTTCAAAATGCAATTACATTAAATAGTGCAGTTGGGGGTTCAACTAATTCAGTAATTCACTTGTTGGCTTTAGCAGGCAGAGCTGAAATTGAGCTTACTTTAGAGGACTTTGAAAAAGCTGCAGATATACCTCTTCTTGTTAATTGCATGCCATCAGGCAAATACCTAATGGAAGATTTTTGTTATGCAGGCGGTGTTCCTGCAGTATTGGAGCAAATTAAGGATCATATAAAACCTGCTAATACGATTTTAAATAAAGACATAACTAATTACTTTAAGGGCGCTGAAACATTTAATGAGGATGTTATTAGGCCAATAAATAATCCATTAAAACCTGCAGCTGGGCTAAAGGTTTTAAGAGGAAATTTGGCTCCAAATGGAGCAATTATTAAGCCTGCTGCTGCAACAGAAGAATTGTTAAAGCACGAAGGTTTAGCTTATGTTTTTGAAGATATTGAGGATTTAAAGGCTAATATTGATAGGCCTGATCTTGCAGTAACAAAAGACTCTATTCTGGTGTTAAAGGGATGTGGGCCTAAAGGCTATCCAGGAATGCCAGAGGTTGGCAATATGCCAATACCAAAAGTTTTAATTGAGCAAGGAGTTAGAGACATGATTCGAATCTCAGATGCCCGCATGTCAGGCACTGCTTTTGGCACAATAGTGCTTCATGTATCTCCTGAGGCAAATATAGGTGGGCCAATCTCAATAGTGGAAACAGGTGATCGTATCCGTCTTGATGCATACAATGGGGTACTTGAACTTCTAGTTGCTGAGTCTGAAATTGTTGAGCGTCTTAAAGCAAGGAAAGAACCAAAGGTAAATTACACCCGTGGATATGCAAAACTTTATATCGATCATGTCATGCAAGCTGATAAAGGTGCAGACCTTGACTTCCTAGTGGGTAAAGACACTCGACTTCCAACTAGGGAATCTCATTAATGAATACTTACGCAATTTTTAAAGATTTAGAAGATACTTCAGTTTTTATTACTGGAGGTGGATCGGGTATTGGCGCATCAATAACTGAGGGTTTTTTAGCTCAAGGAGCTAAAGTTGCATTTGTACAGAGATCAGATTGTGATGAATTTCTAGATGAAGTTTCCTCAAAATATAAATACAATCCTTTATTTATTAAATGTGATATAACTGATATTGACGCTTTAAAGTCAGCTATATTGAATGCTTCCAAGGTCAATGGTGGAATTAATGTGCTTATAAATAATGCTGCTAATGACACACGCCATACCCTTGCTGAAATGACAACAGAAGAATGGGATCAGTCAATTAATATTAACCTAAGACCTCATTTTTTTACAGCTCAAGCGGTGGCCCCATTTATGAAAGCTCAAGGTGGTGGCAGTATTATTAATTTTTCATCAAACTCTTATATTATGGGCAATGCAGGTCTACCTGCTTATGTTACTTCTAAAGCTGGAATTACAGGCCTAACAAGAAGTTTAGCCAGAGAGCTTGGCGTTGATGGTATTAGGGTGAACACATTAATTCCAGGATGGGTTCTTACTGAAAGACAGTTAAAGCTCTGGGCAAATGAAAAAGATTTAGCAATTCATATGGAAAAACAATGCATTAAAGAGCACTTGATGCCTAATGATTTAATTGACTCCACGTTGTTTTTAGCTTCGGACGCGTCTCGAATGATGACCGGCCAAGCTTTAGTGATAGATGGTGGCGTAGTAGTTACAGGATAATAAATAATGATAGATGTAAAAGCTAAGTGGATTGCTGCAGATTGGGGAACGACTCATATGCGCGCCTGGGCTATTGATGAACAAGGTGAAGTTCTTGCTTATAGTGAATCTAATGAAGGCATGAAAGATCTTCAGCAGAATGAATTTGAGCCAGTATTATTGCGCCTTATTGAAAACTGGCTAGATAACAAAAAAATAACGCCTGTTATGGCTTGTGGAATGGTTGGTGCACGCCAAGGATGGGTTGAAACGCCATATTTAAAAACTCCATGTGTACCTATAGATAAAACTCAACTTACAGTTGCTACTACAAAAGATACTAGAATTCAGGTCAACCTGGTCCCGGGAGTAATGCAGCACAAGCCAGCAGATATTATGCGGGGTGAGGAAACTCAAATTGCTGGTTTTATTAAAGAAAATCCAAGCTTTAATGGAATTGTCTGTCTTCCAGGTACTCACACAAAGTGGGTTAATGTAAAGGCAGGTCAGATAGAAAACTTTAGAACCTTTATGACAGGTGAGCTTTTTGGTGTAATTTCTAATAAAACTTTAATTAAGCATTCAATTGAGTCAGATGGGTGGGACCAGGCTAGTTTTGAAAATGGAGTCATTAAGGGTTTTGATAATCCAGGTTTAATTGCTTCAAATCTTTTTTCATTACGATCCGAATCAATAGTTAATGATTTAGACTCTAACTCTGCAAGATCAATTCTTTCGGGATTATTATTAGGTGTTGAGCTAAATGGGGCAAAAAATTATTGGAAAAATAAAAATGTAATTATTATTGGTTCTGAGCTTCTATCTAAAAATTATCAAAAAGGATTAAAAATACTTGGTGGAAAAAGTCATCCTTTTAGTCTTGAGGCTGCAACATTATCAGGGCTGACTTCTGCCTATATGGAACTTTACTCTGAATAAGAATATGAATAGAAATATAATTGCTATATTACGAGGCGTTAAACCAAAAGAAGTTCTTGATGTAGTCAATGTTATTGTTAGAGCAGGGATTAGCCAAGTCGAAGTGCCTCTTAACTCCCCTAATGCTTTTGAAAGTATTGAGCTAATTCGTGATGAATTTGATGGATTAATTCAATTTGGCGCTGGAACAGTGACAGATATAAAGCAAGTTGAAGTTCTTGCTAAAATTGGTGTGAATTTTATTGTTTCACCTAATTTTGATCCTGGCGTTGTTAAGGCAACTAAAGAGGCAAATATATTGAGTTATCCAGGAGTAATTACTCCAACAGAATGCTTCTCTGCACTAAATTCTGGAGCTGATGGTTTAAAGTTTTTCCCAGCTTCTCTTATTGGGGAGGAAAATTTAATCGCTTTAAAGGCTGTTTTGCCAGAAGATATTCCTCTTTTCATGGTTGGCGGCGTTGGCCCAAAAAACTTTTTATCTTGGATTAAAGCCGGAGCTACTGGTTTTGGAATAGGATCAGGGCTATATAAGGCTGGTGAATCTTCTGAAGTAGTTTCTAAAAAAGCTGAATCAATTGTTTTGGCTTACGATGAAGCGCAAAAATGATAAGTGACTATCTTCCCCTAGATTCGTCTAATTTGGGTGAAGGCCCATTATGGCATCCAAAACTAAAGTCACTATTCTGGTTTGATATAAATTCCTTTAAGATGCACAATTGGAATAACTCTAAACTTAAAACCTGGGTATTTTCTGAGCCAGTTTCAGCTGCAGGATGGATTGATGAAGAGCATTTAATGGTTGCGACTGCATCCTCATTAACTAAACTTACCTTAGCAACTGATGAAAGAGAGGTGATCGTTGATTTAGAGGCTGATATGGTTCACACCCGATCAAATGATGGGCGCGCTGATCCATGGGGCGGTTTTTGGATTAGTACAATGGGACTTAATGCGGAAGCAGATGCTGGTTCTATTTATCGCTTCTATAAAGGCGAACTAAGACAGTTACACCAAAATATTACAATCCCTAATAGCATTTGCTTTTCCCCAGATAAAAAGTTTGGATATTTTGCAGATACACGTAAACAGAAAATTTGGAAGCAGAAATTAGATGAATCTAATGGCTGGCCTACTGATGAGCCAGTTATTTTTGTTGATCTGGAGCCTCAAGGTCTTCGTCCTGATGGTTCAGTGTGTGATAGTGAGGGATTTCTATGGAATGCCCAGTATGGCGCCTCTAGGCTGGCAAGATATAGTTCTAATGGTCAATTAGATCAAGTAGTTAACTTTCCAGTTTCTCAGGTTACTTGCCCTGCTTTTGGCGGTGACTCATTAAATACTATTTATACTACTTCGGCCTATCAGAACTTAAATAGTGAAAATTTAAAGGTTGAGCCTTTAGCTGGTAAAGTATTTTATTTTCAATCAGAGATAACTGGTTTAGCTGAATATCAAGTTATAGCGTGAGGAGATTATGATTCCAAAACTAGGAAGTTGTTATTATCCAGAACATTGGTCAGAGACTCAATGGGAAAAAGATGCTAAGGATATGATAGAGTCAGGCTTAACTTGGGTTCGAATAGGTGAATTTGCCTGGAGCCGATTAGAGCCTGAAGAGGGTGCTCAAAATTTTAAATGGCTTGACCGAGCTATTGAAGTATTAGGCAGTGCTGGATTGAATGTGGTTATGAGCACTCCAACTGCAGCTCCTCCAAGGTGGGTTGTAGATAAATGGCCGGATATGCTTCTAGTTGATTCTGATGGACGTTCTCGTAAATTTGGCTCAAGGAGACATTACTGTTTTTCTCATCAAGGCTATCTCCAGGAGTCATCAAGGATTACAAGGCTTATTGCAGAGCGGTATGGAAAAAATCCTTACATTAAAGCATGGCAATTAGATAATGAATATGGCTGTCATGACACTACTTTGTCTTTTAGTGCTTCATCAAAAAGTTCATTCAAACTTTGGTTATCTAATAAATATAAGACGATTAAAAGTCTTAATGAGTCTTGGAGTAATGTCTTCTGGTCGATGGAATACAATAGTTTTGAGCAGATTGAATTGCCAAATCTAACCATTACTGATGCCAATCCTATTCACGAATTAGACTTCAGAAGGTTTAGCTCTGAGCAAGTAGTGAAGTTTAATCGTTCTCAAGTTTTAGTAATGCGCAAATATACAAAAATGCCACTTATCCATAATTATATGGGGAAAATTACGGATTTTGATCATTATGAAGTAGGCAATGATTTGGATATTGCTAGTTGGGATAGCTATCCTTTGGGATTTTTAGAAGATCGTTCGACTCAAAATGAAGACTTTAAACTTAAATTTATGCGTTTTGGAGATCCTGACTTCCAAGCATTTCATCATGATTTATACAGAACTGTTGGACGAGGACGTTGGTGGGTAATGGAGCAACAGCCAGGTCCAGTTAATTGGGCACCCTACAATCCAGAGCCTGCTCCTGGGGCAGTTAGGCTTTGGTCATGGGAGGCTATTGCTCACGGCGCTGAAGTGGTAAGTTATTTTCGATGGAGACAGGCATCTTTTGCTCAGGAGCAAATGCATGCAGGACTTCAAAGACCAGATGGTGAGGCTGCCCCTGGCTTAACTCAAGCCTCTCAAGTTAATTCTGAGTTAAAAGAATTTGATGGCATTCAGCAAGTTCAATCAAAGGTCGCTATAATTTTTGATTATGAAAGCTGTTGGGCATGGGAAATTCAACCTCAAGGTAAAGACTTTAGTTATTTTGAATTAGTTTATGAATACTATAAGGCTCTTCGAAGCCTTGGTTTGTCAGTTGATATACTCCCTCCAAATCAAAAAGATTTAACTGGATATAAGATTGTACTTGCTCCTGGGTTAATGCATTTTGATAAAAATCTTAAGGCAGCAATTCAATCCTTTGAAGGCGTTTTAATTTCAGGTCCAAGATCTGGCTCAAAAACATTAGATATGGCTATTCCAAAAGATTTACCACCAGAAGTTCCTGGCGTTGTTGGTACCGTTGTTAGTGTTGAGTCTTTGAGGCCAAATGCCAGTATTTCAATTAAAGCTGGAGGTAGTTTTAATCGCTGGATGGAAACTTTAGTAGATTGTGACAATATTATTGAGGAGTGTAAGGATGGCCGTCCAGCAGTCATTGGACAAACAAATAGACTATATTTAGCGGGTTGGGGTAATCAGGAGGCGTTAACAAGAATATTTAGGGATGCTTGTTTATCTCAAAATATTTCTACAATGGATCTGCCTGATTGCGTTAGAGTTCGTGAAACATTCAAGCATCGCTTTTGGTTTAACTATAGTGAGAAAGAGTCGATAGTTGGCGCAGTTAAACTTCCTCCTTCTGGAGTTTTCTGGGAGCCTCTTTAAAGACTTTTTGTTATTTGATTCGAAGTTCAGTTTTAGGGTCAAAAAATAAAGCTGAAGTTGTATTTGCCTCTATTCCAACTTTTGATCCTGTTAAGGGTAATTTTTCCTCTCTTGACTCTACAACCACTCTTTCACCACTCGAAGTTTTTAAGTAGACGTATGAGATATCTCCAAGAGCTTCAGTGAACTCAACTTCAAGATCTCCAGTCTTAATAAGTTTTAAATGCTGAGGTCTTAATCCAACAATTAACTCAGACATAGAGGAGCTTATCGCTTTACTTATTTTAATTTTTGAGGACTCAAGGTCAGTAATTATTAGCTTTGAATCAACAATACTTCCCTTTAAAAAATTGATTGTTGGTGAGCCAATGAAACCTGCAACAAAAATATTTTGTGGATCTTCATATAATTCTAGAGGTCTGCCTACTTGTTGAATTAAGCCTTCTTTTAGAACGACTATTTTATCAGCGAGTGTCATTGCCTCTACTTGGTCATGCGTAACATAAACGATAGTTGTTCCTAGTTCACGATGAAGACGAGAAATTTCAACACGCATTTCGACTCTAAGTTCAGCGTCAAGGTTTGATAAAGGCTCATCAAATAAAAATACTTCTGGACCCCTTACAATCGATCTTCCAATGGCAACTCTTTGTCTTTGGCCACCTGACAAGGTTTTAGGCTTTCTATCCATGTAATCTTCAAGGTGTAAAATACTCGCAGCATCATTAACTTTCTTGTTAATTTCATCAGTAGGAACTTTTGTCATTTTAAGACCAAAGCCCATATTTTCTCTAACGGTCATGTGGGGGTATAAAGCATAAGACTGAAAAACCATTGCAATGCCTCTGTCTGCTGGATGCATTGAAGTGACATCTTTGTCACCAATATGAATCTGTCCAGTAGTTACTTCCTCAAGACCAGAGATCATTCTAAGTAGAGTTGATTTTCCGCAACCTGATGGTCCAACAAACACGCAAAACTCACCATCCTCGATTTCTAAATCAATTCCATGGATAACTTGTACTTTATCGTATTTTTTTGTGGCTTTAGATATCTTTAAAGATGCCATATCAAAGGTGTCCTTATATTAATTATTTTGTTCAGGAAAATTCCAGGCTCCAGCCTCTTTTCCAATTAGTTTAGAGGTCTCAAGTAATTGAGGCTTGAATTCTTCAAGGCTCTCTATACTATGTATGTCTATTGAGCTAGTGATTGATAATCCACCAATCACCCTCCCTTTTGAAGACAAAATAGGAGACGAAATACAAATTATTTTTGCTTCATGCTCCTGCTTATCAAAAGATATCCCTTGTTTTTTTATTAGAGATAGCTCTTTGCGAAGCTCTTTTTCAGAGGTGATTGTAAAGTCAGTATATTTAAAGAATGCTTGTTTAGAAATTACTCTACTTAGTGCATCTTCATCTAAAAATGCCATCATTGCCTTACCTACTCCAGTGCAATATGCAGGTCCAACTTTACCGGCTTGAGAATACATTTCAATTGGAGAGCTAGGGTTTCTCTTGTCAACATACAATACTTGGCCGTTATCAAGCTGAGCCAAGTGAACAGTTTCACCAACCTTGTCAGACAGTTTATCTATAAATGGAAGGGCAATAGGAGCGAGCGAGCTTTGAAGCCAAGCTGCATGGGCCATGCGAACTAATTTCAGTCCCAATTTATAGGTTTGCTCCTCATCATTGTAACTCAGCATATTTTGATTTAGGAGTGTCTGAAGAAGTCTATATAGAGTCGCCTTAGGATACTTGCTGGTTTTTAAAAGACTTGAAAATCGAACTGGCGAGCCAATTTCTGCAACTTCATTTAGAACATCCAGCGCTTTGCCTACTGTCCCATCTCCTCGTTTTTCTGCTGCCATAATTTACTAGTTTTTTTAAAATGTTTATTAATTGAATCAACTGTTGTATATGATGAACAGCTCATTTACTGATTTAATTTTAGCAGATAATGTATACTATTTTGAATAAGTTTACAATAGTAGAACTTAGTTCCATTATTTGGAAATAGGATTCCTTAATTATGACAAATTTAAATAAATTTATTCTATCAATAGATCAAGGAACAACCTC
>Ga0308019_10002667_pt1 | contig 10139 bp, 8 predicted proteins | sample Neamet284_FD_203135 | JGI IMG/M metagenome (GOLD analysis project Ga0308019, IMG submission 203135) | Marine microbial communities from water near the shore, Antarctic Ocean - #284 | ecosystem: Environmental > Aquatic > Marine > Unclassified | place: Southern Ocean | collected 2014-10-01
CTAGATAATTTGTATTCAACGCTTGCTGATTTGGAGCAGGCGTTGGAGTACCATTAAATGTAACTGCCATAATTTTGTTTTTTAATTTTTAAATTTGTTGTTTTTAATTTTAAACTTGTAATTCGAAGAGTTATCGCCTAACACTTTAAACTTAGTACCACCTGCATCAATTTTCCCATGAGCTTGCCTTGGGTTCATGTCTACGTTCTTGGCTTTAGCAAGGCTATCTTTCATAGCGTCTGCTTTTCCTTGTTCATAAAAGTGCTTTGCAACTGCGTCTGAATTAGCTGCTGTAAATAACGCTTTGTGATAGTGTTTGTCCCCAAAATAATTGTCTTCACTAGCAAACTTTGCCATAAAGGTATCAATATTGCTCTGCTCGGTTTTTACTCTATCAGCATCACTCACGTTAAACCTATAACTTTTCTCTCCAACACTATATTCAAAACCTTTGAATTTGTTGTTAAAAACTTGTTCAGTTTTCTTGGTGAACCTGTTATTGTGGTCTTTAAGTGCTACTTCGTTCTCTTCTGACTGCTTGTTGTATCTATTAAAAAAATCCATTGCTTTCTGAGCTTCGTCTGGAAGCTTAGAACCCATTTTGATTTCTTCATAGTACTTAGACTTTTGCCCGTCTAGGTGGCTTTTAGCACTGGCAACTTGCTCTTTAAGCGCTAATTTTTTTCTTCTTATATCTCTATCTTCGTCTATGTCTTCGTCGAAAGAGAATTGATCTTCCATAAGGAAGTTAATTTCTTCATTATCTAAATGAGGTTTTGTTTGCGTGTAAAACTCTTTTAATAAACTGTTGTCATCTAGCTTGCTGTAGTCTTGATTAAGCTTTACGTAGTCGTTTATATCACCACCCGTCTCACTCATAAAATCAACTAACTTCTGCACGTTATCTGGTAAAGGTTTTCCAGTAGCTTGAGCTTCTGCTATAGCTTCTTCAACCTGCCCTTCAACCTCTTCAACTTCTTCTTCAGTAATTTCTTCTAATATTGAAGCTTCTTGTGTTTCGGTTTCCGAGTGTACTTCTTCTTGTTCTTGTGTGGGCTCGGCATTCTCAGCGCTTGCAACCACTCCGCTGTCGTCAGCGTTACTTTCTTTAACTTCATTTTCTTCTTTTGGCATTGGGGGTTTGTTTAAATCTACCTTTAAAACACTGTCGTCTCCAGCAGATTCAAATTTACTTTCATCAACCGTTGCTACGGTTTGATCTTGCGTAATCTCTTCGACTACTTTTTCATTTTCTTCTTCCATAATATAATATAATATAAATTAATAATTCTAGCTAGGGTCAAAACTACCTAAATCAAATCCACCACCTAGTATATCATTACCTGCGGATTCAAAGTTTTTAGGTGGTTTTCCACCATTTCTTTGTTCAATCATCTCGCTTTGTTGAGTTGCTTGAATTTTTGTTCTTTCATCTTTACGATCTTCTTTTTCTTTTTCTCTGCTTTTCACACCATCAACCTCTGCTCCCTTTAACTGCATGTTATATTGGAACTCTAATCCCATTAATTCTTTTTTAAGTTCAGCCTCTTGTGTTAGGGTTTTAATAGCTATATCAGCCTTCATTTGCTCTAACTGAGCTTGGTTTTGAGTTATAGCTTGGTTCTTTTGAACGTCCATCTGAGCGGCTGATTGTGCGGCTTGCTCGTTTAACTTGGATTGCATTTTCATGTTTTTTTCTTGTACTGCTTGGTCTTGTGCTAGTTTTTTCTTTCTGCGTATTTTTAACAACTGATTAGCCAACTTTACATTTTTAATGTCTCGAAGATCAATAGCATCTGCAAGTTCAATGACTTGTTGTTGAAGAGCCATTTGAATATTGTTTTCTAATATAGCTCTTTCTTCTTCATCCGGCATTAACTCTATAAATATTCCAAAATCATAAAGGTGTAATTCAGACATCTCTTCTAACGTAGCAACGTTGTGCGCTCCAATGGCTTGTATAAATGCGTCTTTTGTTGGAGAGTATTCTATTATATCAGATATTCTTAATGACAAACACTCTGCTGTTTCAGCGGTTAGAAATAATCCCGCCTGAAGTATGTGTCTTGTAGCTGTGTTAGAATTAGCTGCGGCCATTTTTTGTATACCTACTAAAGCATTTTTATCTGGCATACCACCGTCTCTAGCCTCGTTGAGCCCAGTTACATCTCTTATCATCTGCAAATAGTAATTGTAATTACCTACAAGCGCTTGTAATTTATTACCTCCAGACCCACTGGTTATTTCTTGAATAGGTATTTTACCTGGATTCATGTCACCATCAGAAGTAAAACTCCTACCTATAACAGAACCTGTTTGGAAGTACATGTTTAAAGCTTCTTGTGGGTTATAATTAGTTCCATTACCTAAATCTATCTCAGCTAAACCATCGGCATCTAAATACACGCCATCAGGAACCATCCTAGCCATTACCTGTTGAAGCTTGAGGTGAGTTAGCTGTATCATATCAGCAAAACCAGTTATTCTTTTAACCAATGAATCTATTCTACCCTCGTACATTCTAGGAGCGACAATAGAGTAGTTCATTTTTACTTTTGTGAAATCGCTCTTAGGACGCATCATGTTTTTAGACATCTCCCACTTTAGTAGTTCTTCTGAACCTATAATTTTAGCGCCCTCATACAAACACTCTATTGATCTTAGTATTCTAGTGTACCCGCCTTCTTTATCTTTTGGAGGATTAAAGGTATCATTTTTTGGTATAATTTTATCTGCACCACTTGCGGTTTCTTTTACTTTGTAAACCTCGTTCATGTAGGTTTTGTAGTTGAAGTATAATACTTGAACCGTATTATTATCTTCTTTTTCGTAGTTGTTGCGTGAGTTATAAGAAGACTTGTTAACCGACTTATTTTTTGCTATATCGTCTAGTTTTTCTCCTGTTAAGTGGGGGAATTGTTTTGCTAATTCATTAATTGGAATAGTCTTAACTTCACCAACATAATATAAGTCGTCAAAATAAGGTGAGTCAGTATAAGAGTAAACTAAGTTTGCTGGATCAACATAATCAATAGTTGCGCCTTCGGATGTATTAAACCCTGTCTTTACAGCTCCAATACCAAGCACTGTTAGGTCGTAGTAAAAACGCTTTTTAATTAACTCATATTTATTGCCTTCCATTAAAACATTTAAAGCTTGTTCTTCAGCCAACTCAGCCGCTTGCTTGTAAGTCAATTGCATGTGCAACTCTAACTCCTCTTCTGTTTCTGGTAAAGTTTTTTCATCATTTTCGTACAGATTCATTTGAAAAGCCTTCATAGCAAAATCATTAAACTCTTTTGTTCTCATATCGTTTAATATAGACTCCATATACTGCGTGCGCTTTGCTATGCCGTATGGGTCTTGAGAATAAGCCTTTATGTCATAAGTTCTTTCAGCGATACCATTTACTACAATATCCACAAACTTAGAAATAATTGGAACAGGCTTCCAGTCTAAATTTAAATAGGACAAATCACCGTTTATAGATAACTCATCCTTATATTTTTGAACAGATTGCTCGCCTCGAGCGTATAATCTTAAATTGTGAAAATCTTTTTTATTAGATTTATACCTATTAATGCTTGTGCTATCATTTAACCACTCTTGTTCTATAGCCTTACCTACCTTTAGCCCATAGTCGTAGCTTAGCTTTTCAGCATCACTAACTGTTTGACTTGGGAAATAACTTTTCATGCCAGACTCTGCCATATTTATTGCTTAATTATTTGTGAATTGTTTCCTGTATTTGTGTATTTAGAAACGTTTATATTTAATTTAGGCTTTTCAACCTTTGCACTTGGCCTATACAAATGCCTGTTGTTAGCCATAACAGCTAAACCAGAGCTTATTGACGCATCATGCTTTGTTCTTTTGTTTATGTCAAATCTACTCCAATCGTTTAGAAGTTCGTTAAAATAACAATCTCCATGAGTACCATCTTGCTTAACACCTACGTGATCTTGAATATACATCTCAATAGCAGCGGCGTGGGCTTGTTTTATATCTTCACTTGAATTAGGTATTCCACCAACTTCTTTTTCCGCTACAGATAATTTGTTCCATATCTTATCAGGTCTATTCATGCTAAATGCTCTATATCCTCTTCGCCTTAAATAATACAACAAACGTGGTTTGTTATTCTCTGCTAAAATTGGCATACCATAAAACACTAAAGCCATCAAAACATCTTCAAAAAACATCTCAGCCGTTGGTGGTCTAGATAAGTATTCTAAAAAAAAACTGTTTGCCGGAGCGTCTTCCATTGAAAATCTAGTTAAACCATGCAAAGCTCCTTTAGATCCAACTCCATCTACTGTTCCTGATATATCATATGAATCACACCCAAAAGCTCCCATGTGTTCGTTTCCTGGATGTTTAACGCCATTTTTTAATACAACGTTATTTTGCAGTTGTTGAGGTGGAACCCAACTAACCTTAAATCTACCTTTTTGATCTGGATAAAATATTACCTGCGAATCTTTAATTCCATTAACCCACTGAAAGTTACCCTGAGTAATGCCTAGTGTTCTTGACATCTCCTCATTATAATCTATTTGCTCATATATTTTAACTAAATTAAATATACTTCCTTTGGTTTCGTCTCTAAACGCATGCTCTGTAGTTCTTGGAAACTGACGGTAGAATTCGTTCAAACCATCTGAATCATCTTTTAAACCATCTACTTCATTTTGCCAGTTATCTATTACACCTACATCTATTAATTCACCACTTGGGTCGAACCGATCGACATCAGGAGTAGTGAAAACTGGAACTCCGTACTCATCAATAAATCCTTCGTAGTTCCATTCCATTGGGATAAACAAAGAGTATAAACCAGACTTTGTCTGGCCATTTCTGTTTCTTTTTGTAACGTCTGAAGCATTGTATAGTTTTTTAAAGTTTTCGCCTCCTTTATCTAAAGCGTTGGAAGTTGATCCCATCATGCATTTACCAATAATTCTTGATCCTAATCTTAAACAAGTTTTAGTAACTCTCCAGTTGTTTAATATGTTTTCAGGTCTTTCCCACTTACCAGCTTCATCATGTACTAGGAGAGCTAGTTTTTCACCATCATAACTATTGTCTCCTGTATTTTTCCAGTCAATAGTTGTATCTAATCCTTCTAAGTCTTCAAGCTTTTCGTTTGCCGTTATTTTTTTTCTAGTAAACCTAGTAGAAGGAACTCTGTATGCTAACTCTGTTTTTGGCCGATCCATACCATCTTGAATTGGTTTAAAGAAAAACGGATAGTTTATACTAATTGGTACTATTTTATCAGTAAACATCTTCTTTGCATCCGCACCTGTTTTGGATAACACCCCAAATCTACTATCACCGGCAAGCGTGGCTAAGTTAACAGTTTCTGCCGAGGACATGAAAGAAAAGCCAGATCTTCTATTCTTAAGGTAGCACATACCATAGCATCTCTTATCAGCTTTGCAGGCTTCCCAAAATATAAAGAACAATCTGTTTGCTTCTCTAAAGTCTGGTGCCCCAACATCAATCTTACTCCACTGCAAGTACATGTACTGAGTACCTGGCATCCAAGTTGGCTTGCCGTTATTCGCAAACCAAAACCCCTCTTCTCTTCTTCTAAATTCTTCGTCTATATAATCGTACCATTGTTCTTTTTGATCATCTGGATAAGCTCGCCAATCAAAGATGTTCTTTAAGCGCTCCAATTCTTTTGGCTGCTCAAACTTAACCCATTTATCTTTCGGGTTGCTATGCACGTTCTTAGGCACCTTAGGCAAAGCGATGATTAGATCTTGTATCTGTATGATCTCTCCTATCTGACCATTGCGAGAAAGGACTATTATGTCTTGCTCTTTATTGTAGCCGTACTTCCACTTCTTACCCTTGTTCATTCTGGATATAGTAGTAAGCTTTATTGGCTCAACTGTTTTAACTAAACTTTGCTTGTACATTACTTAGATCTACCTTCTGCGAATCCTTTAAAAGTTTTTTCCTTTGTCTCTTCAGGTGTTTTACCCTCAAGCAAGTCTTCTTCTTCCTGAATTCTATTAAGTATCTCAAATGCGTCAAATATAGCTAGTTTTTTAGTTGCCGCCGCATTTTTAAGCTTATCGGCTGTTAAATCATCGTCTGAATCTACAATAGCTTCTTTAGCTACTTTTATCAATTCCTCCACTGCTTTGTGCCCAGCTTGGATTATACTCCTCTTCGTTTCCTTGATGTTCATATTTGATTGTAATAAAATTAGATTTAACTCGATATAGTCTTTCGCCATCAACGATAAACTCGTATTCACTACTTGGTCTAAAACCAACTAGATCGTTTACTTCTACTGTACCATCAGAGTATTTGACAATACCCTGTAAAGGTTTTTCAGATTCAATGTTAAATTGATCCACTGCTTTTAACGGCATTACAAAACAATATCCTTTAGGGCAAATCCACTTTTTATCTCTTTTGTATAAAAAGATTTGATCTTCACCTATAAAATAAGTTGATTCGTTAAAATAGCTTCTACTATTCTTTTCAACCCCTTTTATGTTATACCATCTTCTAAAAACATTGTGGTGTATTAAAACAGTGTCACCCCTCATTATTTCAGCGTGTCCTAGTATTGGTGTAGATACTACAGTTGCCTCTCTATTGACATACTGATGATTGTAAATTTCAGTATTTAAGATTAGCTCCCCGCCATCTAATTTCTTAGTATTATTATATCTACCTCCTTTTGGCGATACCACAAAATCACGAATACTTTTCATTAGTACTGCAGGTTATACTCTACTGATACCGCCATATTCTTGTTAAAATCTTTCCAAGGCAAAACATCTTTACCTTTTTTAATGTAAACAGAGAATTTGTTTTCTTCCTCTATAATGTCGCAGATAGTATGACCACCATACACTTCTTGCCCTACGGCATAGTGCATGGCGTCATTCTTATAGTCTTTACCAATACTAATCTTTCTTATCAGCTTCGCCATCTTTTTTTGGATAGTTTATAATTCCATCTTGAATTCCAACGTCAAAAGTGCCATACTCCTTTTCAAACTCTGCTTGTAGCACTATTAATTCGTCTCTAAGCCCAGCGATACCATGCATCATCTCATGTTTTTTAATCTCTAAAGATCCAATTTCTAATTGACCTCTATTAATACCGTTGACTGTATCTTGAACTCTCTTTAATTGATCTTCGGTGATTTTTTCAGGTTTAATGCTTTTAAGCTCTTTAATTTTTGAATTTGTACCTTTTGTTTTTGTTGTTGCCATTTTAAATTTAATTTAAGTTAATTGTTTTGTTATGTTCTTGCCACTCCGTGTTTTGATAGTAGGTGGTCTACTATTCTATTTCTACTTTCAGCTGATACAGTCCCTTCTATCATACCGATGTCATATATTTTTCCATCAAAAAAAAGATCGTTTTCGTTTCTAGTTCCTAGGTGTTCTAAATCAAACAAGGCTGCGTTTGTTGCACTAGCATCAATCTCAAATCCATTTTTATAAACTTTTATCGTACCAGTACTTCCATTTGTTCTTTGAACCATAAATAAGTGCTTCTCACTGTTAGGTGTTTGTACACTGGCAATACTGTTAATTTGTATTGCTGTTGTTCCACCACCAGTTCTAAATTTATGGGTGTTTTGACTTGCATATTCTAAGCACTCACTACCAGAATCAGACAAATAAGCAGATCCCGCGACATCCCTTAAATTAGCTACTATAAAAGATAAGAAATCATTATTTGCTTCTATTCTAAATTTAGTAAAATCCATATAGTCAGCATTATCATCATTAGCATCGTGGAAAAAGTCTAAACTACCATCAGCAGCTAATAAAGGCTCATTTTCATCAGTGGTTTGAGCAGCGTTGTTTGCGTTAGCACTTTGATCAGCCCAACCACTAACGTTTGTAGTTGTAGATGTGCTATCGTCTTCTTGGGTTGTAGTTATGCTCTCGCTTGTTATACCTTCTTTGTGCCTATAGTATATTTGCAGACTTGAGCCAAGATTTAACGTGCTACCGTGAGGTATGCCACCATGAGTTTTATGTCTTTGTCTTCCTCTGTGTATCATATATTATTATTTATTACCAAGCTGCGCTAGCTGTTTCCGTCTCTACATATTGCAAGTTTACACCTAGTAACTCAGCAGCATCAGCGTAATCATCAGCGCCTGCAGCTACTTTTCTAAATACTCTTACAAATACTAATTTTCCTTCTGCTGGCGTGCCAGCTATCGTTATTGCTGGAGTTGTAGCACTAATATGCAAATCATCCACAGTGTTTAAACTAACATCTTCTATTACTTGCTCTGTACCCCAAACTCCACTAGCGCCAGTTAAAGCGTCTGAATCTGTAGCTGCATAAGCCTTTATACCCCAAACAACACTAACACTAGCTTCAGCGTCTGCTGGTTTCCAGTAAAATTTAGCTTTAATAGTTCCATTGTTATATTGTTCTGGCATAACCATTTTAAAGTCAGCATATTGTTCTGTAGATGTTGAAAATGATAAGAAATCTAAAGTAGTAAAATTAGTGGCATGCATTTCCTCTGTATTAGCAATTGCCCCGTTTGTCACTGCTGGCACCATCCCACCAGCATCAATATACATTGTTCTATAGTTCCTGCCAGTAACAGCTCCGGTTGATTTAACAGCCCCAGTTACGTTTGTAGCGGCTTCTAATTCTATTCTAGTTGCAGCGTCTAAAGTTATAACTAACCCATCAACATCCACATCACCATCTGCAGTTATACGCGTGTGTCCACTTGCATCATCAGACACAGTCGTTATGTCTAATTTACCACCAGCTCCAACAGCCATCCAAGCGTACTCCGTAGCATCAGCGGAGTTTTCCATGTATATGTCATAGTTTGTATCAGCTCCACCAACATTAGTATAAAGACCGTAAGCTGATGTTGCTCCTGAACCAGCGTTAGCATAATTGTTAAATACAGATACTCCGTAGTTATGAACAGTACCAACATTATTAACGGAATCATCTAAATCAACTTTTAAACCATGTACAGTTGCTGTTTTTCCAGAAGCTGTAATTCCATCTTTGTTAAGGTCTACATGAATCCCGCTAAAATCACTAGTACCAACACCATCAAAATCAGCATCTACCATTAAACTTTGACTATCGTTTCCATCTGGTGATGCATGATTTGAAACAATATTTAAAGCAGTGGATGTTGTTAAAGAAGGTGCTGAAATAGCCATAGCTGGAATTGTAGTATTAGCAGCTGAAACGTGTAAAGCAAATTGGTCAACATCATCATTATCTATTAATAGTGCTGCTGCGCCTGATGCTGCTGCATTTTCTATCTCAACCCCTGCGCCAGTAGTCTTAATTAATCCAACTGATTCTATATTTGTTAAAGCTGCTGAATCTAAAGTTATATTACCGTCTGCAACCATGGTAAGATGTGCAGCTGTAGCCGCAGTATCTACCGTTGTAAGTGATGTTGCTCCATTAGCACCAGAAACCATTGTAAAGGTATCATCAGTAGTTGGCGTAAAAACTAATCCTGCTGCAGTTGATAGTGATCCCGTAGCACCTGAAACAGATGTTAGTAAAACCGCAGTAACATCGCTAACTATACCAGCGTCTACAATTATCGTACTGTCTAAAAGAATATTATTACCAGCAGCTGGTTCTAGTTTAATCTGTCCAGCTGAGTCTAATGTAATATCGCCATCAGCTTGCAATTTAATGTTAGCAGCTGTACCCGCAGAGTCAATAGTATAAAACGTAGCCTCTCCATTGTTTCCAATTCCTACACCCATATAATCATCTGCATTACCAGCTTTCCTGAATTCAAAAATACCTAAACCAGCTTCGGCAGTTACTGCAGTGGCAGCCTCAACTTTTACAATCCCCGCAGAATCTAAAGTTATATTCCCATCAGCGGCTATTTCAAAGTGAGCTGCTGTAGCATCATCATCAGTAGTTGTCAGTGTTGTCGCCCCGTGAGTTGTAGTGGCTATAGTGAATTTATCACCAGTATCAGTAATGTCTTCAATAGTAATTAATGGGCCATCTATAAATACAGACGTATCAATAACCACATTGTTACCGGCAACTGGCTCTAACTTGATCTGACCAGCAGAATCTAATGTTATATTACCATCAGCCGCTATTTCAAAGTGAGCAGCTGCACC